>Ga0307515_10005322_pt1 | contig 26149 bp, 37 predicted proteins | sample 17_EM_MG_FD_194513 | JGI IMG/M metagenome (GOLD analysis project Ga0307515, IMG submission 194513) | Populus trichocarpa ectomycorrhiza microbial communities from riparian zone in the Pacific Northwest, United States - 17_EM | ecosystem: Host-associated > Plants > Roots > Unclassified | place... | reverse complement strand
TCTCTCTCTCTCTCTCTCTCTAGAGAGAGCGAGCGAGAGGAGAGGAGAAAGAGTGAGAGTGAGAGTTGGTTGGCCGGGTCCCACCCCGGCCTACCCTATCGGCCCCACGCGTACCAACCACCCCTGGCGCCCCACCGCCCCTGGCCCACTCTATCGGCCCGACAGGTGTCAACCGCCCCGGCCTACCCTATCGGGCGAACGCATGCCAACCGCCCTGGCCTGCCCTATCGGGCGGCCGCGTGGCGGCCGTCCTAGCCTACCCTATCGGCCCGACGCGTACCGTATGGGCCTGCATAGGTCGTCGTGCCCCCCGCCTCCAGCGGTCATCGAGCGTGCCGTCTTAGAGCATACGAATGTTTCTCTCATTTTTACGGCCCTTTCGGCGGCCCGTAGAGGATCGTTGGGGCTGCAGGAACGCGCACGCGCACGCGCAGTAGATATATTCAGGTAAATTAGGAATAAAGAATAAATCTATTTACCTCTCCGGTGATTACTCTTGATGTAAATAGTGGAATTTGTAAATATCTTTCACGAAATCACCTGTTCTAGGCCGCCGCGTGCGCCCAAAAAAATTCCAAAAAATTCCAGATAAATTCCAAATAAATTCCAAATAAAATGATTAAATCACAAATAAATACACAACTAGACTACGATCAGGTATTTTATATTTTGTACGGGCCGTATCGGGGCCCCTGTTGTTTGGAACTCCGCTGCGCATCGTCGTGACGGCCTCCCTTCAAGCTGACGCCTCGTCTTGACGCTCTCTTCAAGCTGACGCCGCGTCGTGACGGCCTCTCTTCAAGCTGACGCTGTGTCCCACGTTGACGGCCCGTCATGATGACCTCCCTTCTAGCTGACGGTCCGTCATGACGCTCTCTTCGAGCTGACGCTGCGTCATGACGCCTTCTCTTCAAGCTGACGCCGCGTCCCAACCGGACGGCCCGTCATGACGGCTCCCCTTCTAGCTGACGGCCCGTCATGATGGCCTCCTTCTAGCTGACGGACCTTCCCAAGCTGACGGCCCGTCGTGACGCCCTCGATTCAAGCTGACGCCGCGTCTTGACTCGAGCGGACGGCCCGTCGTGACGCCCTCCCTTCGAGCTGACGCTGCGTCTTGACTCGAGTGGATCGTCCGTCATGACGGCCCCCCTTCAAGCTGACAGCCCGTCGTGACGGCCCCCCTTCAGGTTGACGGCCCGTCATGACGGCCCTTCTTCAAGTCGACGGCTCGTCATGACGACCCTCCTTCGAGTCGACGGCCTGTCATGACGGCCCTCTTTCGAGTTGACGGCGTGTCATGACGATGCTGACGCGCCGTCACCTTCTGCAACTTACGTTTTTTTCCTAGATTATCCAGACAATGTAATTTATACAATGAGTTATATATTTTTTATTCATGCTATCCTATAATGTATACAAAAATTATCGCGGCCCGAAGAGCCTGCTCATAAGGGGCCATGAGGGTGGCGAGATGAAGACGGCCGTCAGCATCAATGTTGACTGCTGACTGCTGACTGCTGACGGCGGACCCCTTCAGGGGGGTAAATCTACTAGGCAGATTGGGGCCTGAGAGGCCCCGGATTAGAGTGCCCGAGGTGGAAAGGCGCCCTTAACGTCCAAGTGATGTTGTAGCGCCGAGGATCTGAAGGGTCACCCTGATGATTCGTATCACTCCCCGAAACGACCTGATCATCTTCGGATGGAGGAGTGAGCCACAGTCGGGCAACCTGTGCTTCGATGGTTTGGAATGCCGTCTTCGCCGTATATCTGGTGGAGTATTTCTTAACGACTTTCTTGATTTCCTGGTACGCGGGTTCTCGAATGTCAAACGAACGAGATTCGAGCTCCGCTACGAGGTGGCTGTCAGTTTTCGACGATGTCGAGACCGATCCAGAGAAACTCACCAATAACGTCGACGTCGTCGCGCAATTCGCCTTGTAGGTCAGTGGATTTCTGCAGCAGTGCTTCTCGTAGCGTATTGATCCTGAATGACTTCGCCTCTTGCCCGAGACTTCGAACAGCCTCTACGTACTCCATCTTGAGTGTGCCGAGTTGAACGTGAAGTTCTGCTTGACTCAAACGAAGAAACTCTTTTGCAGTAGCCACGGAGGTCACCTTCAAGACCTTCCAGTGAAATTATTGAGGTCGTCTGATCGAGAAAAATAACAAATATATACTAACCTGATTCGAGAATTCCGCACCAGGAGGTGTCCGCTGCAGAGAATTGGTCGAGTCACTATCCGATTCTCGATCCACCAAGCCCCACTGTCGTAAGACCTTCTCCAACGCGGGTTGTATGAACCCGTCTGCTTTACGAGAGATAAAGACATGAGCGCTCTGAAGCTGTTTGCTGCTCTTGTCAACCTGCTCTTGGCCTCTCGAATCCCATGTACTGAGGATCTCCAGAAGCTTCTGACGAGTCTTAAAGTACGCATCTTTAGCGGCTTCGAATTCACCCTCCGTTCGCCGCGCCCTGAGGAGTTTTCGCCTGGGGTGGATGCTCGTGAATTCTGCGAAGACTAGCAAGGCATTACACAACTTACCCTTTCTTTTGGCGTAGCTCTCGTACAAGGCGAATTGCTTCTGATATTTCGCTGGTGAGAGCGTTCTTCCGAGCGCTGGCAACCATCTCTCGGGTGAGCTTGTGGATGACAAGAGGAAGGCCGCTGTGGTGAAGTTGTTCTTCAACCTTTTCTTCCCATTCACCTCGATCATAGTCGTTGTACACGAACTTGGGCTTTCCCACTCCAAGAAGCTTCGAGGCGCACTGCAAGGAAAGCGCTGTGAGAGCAGTGAGGTCCAATGACTTGACCACCGCTTACACGATAGCGAATAGAGGTTTCATCCCAGACTTCCTTGAACGGAGGCTTGGTAGTTTTCGTCTGTTCCAGCAGTTGGCTCGCACCCAACCCCATGAGTGACGAACATTTGAGAATGCGGTCGGCCCCATCATGGGTACCAGGCCAAAACGACCTACTGACTGTCCACAGTTGCTGCTTCAAACTCTCCCCTGAGACTCGATCCAGATGAGTGCAAACCACTAGATCAGCCTTTCGGCTGTAACCACGAGCAGCGAGCTTTGGTAGCTCCCTCCAATCGCTGCGAGAAAGTTCTGTGAATGACACGATAGGAACAATCGCGTTGGATTGAGATGCCGCGAGTTGAACTAAAGACTCCCAGCTTGACTGGAGAAAATATCAGGAAGGACATAGACGTTAGGGTACCGGCTCGTACATTCTTAAAGTGTTCGCCAAGTCCCTGTTTAGATGATGTGTGAGCGCGAGGAATCGTTCATGACTACAGAACTCACTGGAAGGTTGATGAACTAACGAATGTCAAACATAAATTCAGGAGTGGTAAGTGAACACATCACCTCATATATCTCATTAACTTTCCTGTCTTTGAGCGAGCTGAACTCGACGTTCAGGATTGGCCAGTCCTCCTCAGTTCCCTCGAACTTGAGGCCAAACCGCTTACACAATCTCACGATGTCATTAATTTTTCCGAGCTAATGGGTAGAATTAATAAACTTCCAGAATGATGACTTATAGAACTTACTAAGTCCTTAACTGCTGTCACCCCAGAAACTCGATGGGACAGTTGGAAGCCAGGTTCTTCGAATCTGAGGAGATTATCCTGTGTACTGATGTCAAGGCTTTTCCATTCCTGGTGTATTCTCTCTAGTTCATTTGCCTCTGGGGAGGTTTCGGCGTCGGGACCATCACCGATCATGGCGCCGAAGACAAATATCGTTGGGGGTTCATAATTCTTCATTTTAGCGCCGTACCCATGGGCTTTCAAGCTCTCTATGGCGTGATTAAACGGACCAGTCCTAACACAGAGTTCTGGTTGTGTCGTCCCCTTGACATGGACCAGTCGACAGGGCCACACGGCTGATGGTAGCTCTAGGTGGAATGTGGGTCGATGTCACCAAGTTGTGCAATTACGAGGGTACCTACCATTCGAGGGAAGCACAGTATTTCCGATCAGTGAATTGAGGAACAGCGATTTGCCGGCCTTCACCATGCCGTAGAAAGAAAGCGTGAACCTTGGCCGCTTCGAACGGGCAATGACTTCTTGCAAAGAGCTGTCTAATTGGTCGAGGGTTTGTTCAAACTCTCGGTGTTCAGGATCATCGATACTATGAGTGGGATTTCCCTTGAGTTGTTGTATAGTACCACTCCAAATGAGTTCAAAAAGGGGGATCTGAACCTCGATGAGTTGGTTGGCGGGAACGTGACTCCGATTCACGCGATCGTGGATCCATCCCTTGCCGAGCACCTTGGCAAGTCTCTCCTTTTTGGATGCTGCGTCGTGATCACGATTAAGCACTGATAATGAGAAGGAGCCACATGATCGAGAGATTCCGAACGGATGACTGATGAATTCCCACGAAGCAGCGTCGAGTGCCCCGGTCACGGTTTTGGTGCTACTTCCGTCCAATAGGTAGTAAGCCCCAGTATTTGCTGGTTGCTGGGAAAGGGTGTAGAGATTCCAGAGGAACCTGAAATCCCGTTTGATATTCTGCTGATTATCGAGAATTTTATTTCTTGCATCCTTGAGCTCAGAGACCACGGCGCGTTGCTTTGCCAGAGGAAGATGTATTAAGGATTGAAGAATTGACTTCAATGAGCTCTGGGCATTGGGGAGTGTGGATGACTCCTTGGCTGATCCAGTGCCCAGCAAGGTGGTCATCGCATTAAGGTCCTCCTGAAACTTCTCCACGGCGTGTTTGGTATCATACCTGTAATAAAGGATTAGCGGCACATTCCAAAATGGATACAGTGAGAGGACAGCAGGAAATTGCGAACTCTTCAAGGAATTCCAAGATCTTCTCGTTTTCAGTTGATTGCAAGACATAAATCATCGTTTTAAAGAACTTGATATCGCCCTCCACATCGACAACAGTCCTTTTCAACGCCTTGAGCGCTTCGTGCGCTGCATCATCGGCTTGTTGGGCCTTGTCGATGGCATCGAAGATTGCATGAACACAGGACAACACTCCTTCCAAAATGGAAACAATAGTGACGGGGTCCACAATCGTAGGGAGCAGGATACCTCTCTGGCTAGGAGGGAGGGGAGTAGTCACAGAATGTTCGTTGCAGCGAGATACAACCTTGAGTGAGGCAGGTTTATCGGTGGAGGGAAGGTGACTTGCATCATCTGAATTTGACGTTCCCGATCCTTCGGCCAACACTAGGGTAGGAGACACTTGATTTTCCTCCAAAGCTTTGGCAGTATCAGTTGTTGAGGCGCCCTATGCACCACAATTTCAGTCAAAGTCCAATGCTTACTCAGCCAAACACGCACACTTGAATCATCCTCAGAAGTGGCATCTTCACCCTCATCGTCTGACAGGACGTGAGCACTGATTGGCAGAGGAAGACGGTCAGCTTGTAAAGCCTGTTCCTGCAGCCACTGAATTGGATCATTTGAATCCTCCATAAGCTCTCCATCATCCTCAGCATAAAGGGCAAGAATTTCTGCGATTTGGCTAGAGACTGATGCGACGCTGACACGAGTCGAAACAGACGCCAGGCTTTCGACGCTCGCATTCCCTTGAATGGTGCGGAAACTATGCACGCTGTAGAGGTACCAGAGGTGCTGAAATGCGCTTTCTGTCTCCTCACGGTGCCTTGTAACCTCAAATTGGAGGTCCTCGACGGCGTCAATGGCATCGCTGATCGCTGACGGGGAGAAATTGTGCTTGAAGACGGTTTGGATGAATACAATCGATCTTCGGTTACTAGGCAGTGCATTATTGAGGGCGATGGGAGCGGAGTCTTCATTGTTGAACCATTGCTCAATCCATTCTTGGGTAGCCTCCAGCGCCTTTGTCAGCTCTTGTAGTGCGATGACACATTCTGTACTGGTCAGTCGAAGTGAGCTCATCTGGCATTAGTGGAGCAACACTGAACAAAACGCACTTTCTGCACATCCTCTTTACGATCTTATCCTTTGTGTCTCCTAGTATGGTGTTAAGGACAATTTGCAGGCTCGTAGTTCCTTTAATTGTCCTCTCGAGCTCGCGTCGCAGATTCCTAACGACCCGCCGCTGAGTCGCATGGGCAGTGACGGTCTTGTCCACCATGGCCATCGCTCCGGATGCAACTTGTAGGACAAACCCCACGACAGATAGCACACCCGTTGCGAGGCTGAGTGGATCACCCATCGTGCGGCAGTGGTGAGGTCAAAAGGTGTGAGGGGGTCACGCACACCGGTTATCTGATCGGGCGCAAACATGACTGAAGACAGTTCCAAGTCTATTGCTTCCAGTAGTGCCATGTATTTGTTAGGGGTCGTGAATCTAGGTTATAGTTGAAAGCTATTGGGGGCGAAAGGGAAGAGCGCGGGTCTTTTTTCAATCCAGAGGTTTGTTCAAGTACGCTTGACATTGTCACGTTGGACTTGGCAGAAAATGAATGAGGGAGTCCCAAAGAGATCAGATATGCCGTTCCCGGGTAAGGAAAGGTCCAACAAGCGTGAAATAAAACAATTAGTAGCGAGGACATGCAGAAGTAATCTAAATGGTAAAACATCAGTTCTGGCAATATACAGGACTTGCTGAACAGTAAACTGGTCACTAATAGGCTCACCATGTACCATTTATCCGCCAATTTGGTAATTACTTCGGCCCATGGCCAGCTGTCAAGACTTGTTTTGGGCAAGGTCTCTCTGGTGTATATGGAAAACGGTGGACTAATGCGAATGGCAACAGGTCGGCGAAAGAATCCGGTCCGGTCAAGAAGTAGAGTCTCAATATTGTTTTGACACTGCCACCGACCTTGACCAATTTTCTGCCACTTCCTTAGCCTCTACAGCTCCCAGTGCCATTTGGTCGACAAACCTCCATCCTCATCTCTCGCTCTACTATTCAGTGATCGCCCCAGTGGATAACGCGATAAACACGGGTTTCTAGGATCGTGGGTTGTGGTGGACACACTCTCAACCCCACGACGTGCTTTTCTAACCTTCCCAACTCGTCAATTGCGCCAATACCTTAGGAGTATTAATTCCGCTGATATTTCCGGTACGTCTGTCCTAGTCTATTGCCCAGATGCAATTGTGGTATTATATTCAAGCCCTTTGTCATCTTCGACGTTTATCACTGCCCCGAATCTCGTCGCCCGGCCACACTCTTCGACCAAGACAGTCGCCCCCGTGCTTCACGCCACAGCTTGGCTCCCACCATTCAATCACAAGGGCCTTCCTTAGTCGCGGTAAACAGCCTGGTAATACCTTGCGACGCTGACATGGTGCCCCCGATCGAGAGAGCTTTTGGTGAACATACGCCAGACGAAAATTTGTACACTCTCAGCATCTCCGGATATCATCCACCAGCTCTCGAATGGCCCAAAAACTTGGCATCCGTCAATGACCAGTCGTGCGTGGTGGCGATACGTTCATAGGACAACTCTGGGCCCAAGAGGGTCAGCGGACGGTTTTTGGCCGCCATCGGGCGCTGACGCACTTTCTAGGTTTTACACCTCAGAGTATCTATTCACGCCGCACACCGGAGGCATGAGTGGAACGCGCTACGCCTCATTCTCTTGCCCAGGGACGCATATCAATCATGATGTCACACCGACCGGCGCACTTCCGGCTCTACTTTGATCTCCTCTCCAGCTTCCTACAAACACTACCGGATATGAAATGTCGACACATACGATCCAGCAAATATGGAAACCGCACCCCAATGCGAGTGATTGTGTGTACTTAAGGCATCACTTTCGAGGATGCCTTAAGGTGGATAGAGGGCCGGAAAGGTTCCACCGGTTTATAGGATGGCGACGGTGAGATGACGGACGTTGGTACTCTCGATGATATCAAAGTGTACATATGAGTTCCGAGATATAAGATACATCCTTCAGACATGATTCCCAGCAAGCCAGATACCTTCACTGTCCGCTCTTTTCCTGCAAACCCTCGACACGAGCGAATAACTCTCTCAATGCCTCCTCTGCCGCTACGAGGTTCCCGTATATGGCAATGAGATGTAGCACTGTTCCTTGGTCCACAAGCTTGTTTTTTCCTTCAAGCTCTCGCTTGTATCGGTTATCCTCTCTTTCAAGCGCAGAAGTCACCAAATCTTTCGCCACCTTCGAACTTAACTCGATCGTTCCAATAAGGCTCTTCTCTCCTTCCTCTTTGAGACTTCTGATCCAGGGGTCCACAATCTCGTCCCTGTATCGGTCGTGGATGACATCTATCCCGAGGTGATAGGCTCGAGAATGGACCATCCATGGCCAGATGGGGAGACCAAACACAAAGGGCACAGAAGCGAGCGCCGTTATCGGTGCGCGAAGCATGAAGCCTAGTTCATCGATGCTTCGCTGGACGGCTGCCTCAGCATCGTCCCCTTGATCGGATTCAGATTCACCGCCGCTCGTGATAGGACTACCAGGACCTAGCCACGGGCGGGCGAGCTTCTCTTCTATGGCGCGGAAGGCAGTCTGTGCCTTGTGGCGAGTGGCCGTCGTCTTGATCACCTTACGGATTTGCCGGAATGCAACGTGACGGATATCTATGGACTGGGATTCGAGGTCACCTAAAGCATATCAGTACACCCATGTCATTTCATAAAGTCCAGAAATCCACGTACCAACAATCACCTCACGAAGTCTAGGCTGAAGCCTGGGATCCAGGAGCTTGATCGCATCCCGCAGAGCCTTGAAACGCTTGTCCTTTGCTGTCTCAGCCAGCTTTCGGATAGCCGTCACGTACTCCAACTTGAGAGTATTCAAGGCTGAGTGGAGTTCTCGCTGACTTAACCGCAGGAACTCTTCAGCATGCGCGACAGTCTTCACAGTCAGTAACTTAAGCCAAGTTGAGTATGTCTTGTCAAAGCGGGATGTTCCTACACACTTACTCCTTTTTCACCTGCAGAGGCACCTCGGGGTCCACGATATAGGTCCCCATCCTCTGACTGAATGGCTCCGAGTCTCCAGTCTTGCAATGTCCTCTCAATTACCTGCCCAATGAATCCATGTGCTTGCAGCGAGATGATTGACGACGTCTTTTCGAGTAGCAGGCGGTTCTCTTGGATCTGCATATTCTCCTCCCGGTTCCATGTATCCAACGCGACCTGGAATTGTTCGCGCGCTCGATCATACCCCTTTTTTGCGGAGTTGTAGTCGTCTTTGACTCGTCTGGCCTCAAGGAGCTTTCGTCTGAAGGACTAAGTCAAAAACGAAGGTGAGCAATAACAGAAACAGGACGTACTCTTGAACGTTACTCATTTCCCGTAATTGTCTGACGATCGTATCTGCCTCTCTAAGGAGCACGTTGATTCGAGCGCTGTCGACCATTTCTTTGGTCAGTTTTTGGATGGCCCCGGGAAGACCACTGGCATGGAGTTCCTCTTGGAGTTGTTCCTGCCATGTTTGGATGGTGAATTGGCCGTAAGGAGATTCTGGGTCTCCCACCCCCAGAATTTTGGCGGCGCACTGGATGGCTGTTCAGCGCAGGCTGTTCAGAATAGTGGCCCACGTACATGATAACCCACACCCTGCTTATCCCAGATGGTCTTAAAAGAGGTTTGGTCATACTAGACTTGTTGAGCAAATCCCTCGCACTTAGACCCATGAGGGAGGAGCAAGGGATCACACGATTGGTGTGCATGACACCCTTCGGCCAGAATGTCTTTGTCACAGTCTTCAGTTGCTCATCCATATTGTCGTGCGAGACTTGGTCCAAGTGAGTGCAAACCACCACGTTCGCCCTCCCATTGAACCCGTTCGCGACAAGTTCAGGAAGACGTTTCCAATCACTACGAGGGATTTCCTTGAACGACACAATCGGTACGATCGCGTTCGAGTCAGATGCCACGAGGCGGACGAGCGATTCAAAATTGAACTGGGGAACGAAGGTCAGACGTGATCATATGGCAGATACGGGAACCTCACATCACGGAAACCTTCACCGATACCCTGGTGGTGTATCAGTTACAGCGAAAGTGGTGTGCATACATTCGGAGATACTCACTGGTAAGTCGATGAACTGAATATGAGGATCAGCGACTGGCAGAGACCGTAGGAGTATTGCAACCAACCTCGTAAATACCATCCAATTTGTGACCACGCAGTGAGTTGAACTCGACCGTGAGCAACGGCCACTCGACCTCGCTCATATCAAACTTGAGGTCGAATCGTTGGCACAATTGGACGATATCGCTCAACTGACCTAGCTGAATATACCATTCAGTTGAAATAGAGCTGTCCAGCAGGACTTGAAACTCACCAAGGTCTTCACGTTCCGTTCCCCAGTCGCCATTCGAGACAATTTAAATCCAGGTGATTCATACTTCAGCAGGTTATCGCGGGTGGCAGCATGGAGGTCAATCCATTGGTTGTATATCGTCCTGAGTAAAACGTCTTCTTCTGAAGGTGCGGATGGGGCGTCAGAGAACAGTGCTTCGAACATATTCTCTGGAGGAGGTTGGTAGGACTGCATCTTCCGGCCATACTGATGATCCTGAAGCTTCCTCAACGCGACGAGGAATGGATCAGCCTGGAATTGCAGTTCAGGGACTGTCTTGCCTTCGACATGGCGAATCCGGCACGGCCAAGCTGTAGAAGGGGGCCCTGCTGCAGTGATACTCAGTATAGAGTATGGCGTGCGAGAATTAGCAGACTCACCATCAGATGGGAGAATCGCACGACCCATGAGCGCATTCAAGAACAGCGATTTGCCGGCCTTGACCATTCCGCAGAACGCAATTGCGAAGCGTTGCTTCTTCGATCGTACGATTGCCTCTTGTAACGCCTTTTCTAGCTCCTCCACTGCCTTCTCGAAGTCTGGTCGCTCAGGATCGTCGGCGGAGTATGCACTGTGCCGCTTTAGCTGTTCTACTGTGCCGCTCCATAGGAGCTCAAAAAGCAAGGTTTGCAAGGAAGCAATATCTCGAACCTGTGTATCGTATTTGTGGACGCGCTCATCCACCCAGGCCTTGCCGATTTGTCGAGTTAGCCGCTCGTGTCGAGTGGCAGTCTCGTGATTGTCGTTGAGGATCGCAAATGTAGGTAGATTGACTCGACTATCTCCTTCTGGTGAGACAGCAAAAGGATGGACGTGAAAAGCGTGAAGGACGGAATCGAGGGCCTGTCCGACAGAGTCCTGAATATTGCCTATGTCATCGACAGTGGAGTGTAGAGTGTAGAAGGAGAAAGAAAAGGCCAGACCGGGGATCGAACCCGGGCTTCCCTAATTCTAGAAGGGCGCTCTAACCACTGAGCCACCCGGCCATTGGTTGGAGGAATCAATCAACTCCAACATGGAGCGGCGACCAGTCCACTGCTGAGCGACCACATAAAGATTCCATACAAGTTTGAATGCACGTTCGTTGTTCTGTTGGCGCACAAAGATCTCGAAGGTCGCGTCTGCGAGCTCGCCGACGAGCTCTTGACGATGTCCTGGCCGAAAGTTGGCCTTGAGGATGTTGAGTACAGAGTTAAGAGCTCTCCTAGGTTCCTTGTTCCCAGAGGGGTTCACTGTGATTTCCTGGCGATTTCCTGCTGGGTTCTCCTCAAGCAGTAGTCGCGTAGCCTTGAGCGCTCTTTCAAGGCTTTCCATCGCTTCCTTTCCGTCTTGTCTGTGATATTGTAAATCATTAGCTCTGTGAACATATGGGCTTGAGCGCAACCCCATCACATACCGTTGGATGAAGCGCGCATACGGAGAGCGCTTATCAAGATCAGTATCGCTCTCCATGGAATTCAGGAGGACCTTGTACACCAGTGTGTCGGACTTTAGGCTCTCGACCCCCTTGCGGAGCTCCTTCAGAGCTTGTTTCTCCTCGTGTTCGAGTTCGATCGCCTTGTCGAGTGCCTGGCACACTGCCATGGCTGCTGTGCCGACGAATTGCAGAATGGCAAGGGCAGTTGCTGGGTCTGGATAATTGATCGAAGAGAGGGGAGGTGGTGTCGATACCTTGACGGTATCGGTTGTTGAGGCATCCTATGCACCATAATTCGGTCAAAGTCGAATGCTTACTCAACCAAACACGCACACTCGAGTCATCCTCAGAAGTGGCATCTTCATCCTCATCGTCTGACAGGACGTGAGCACTGACCGGTGGAGGGCGAAGCTCAGCTTGTAAAGCCTGTTCCTGCAGCCACCGAATTGAATCATTTGAATAGACCATATGCTCTCCATCACCCTCAGCATAAACGGCAGAACATTCTGCGATTCGGCTAGAGATGGATGCGAGAGTCCGAACGCTGACATGAGTCGAAACAGACGCCAGGCTTTCGACACTCGCATGCACTTGAATGGTGCGGAGACTCTGTATGTTATATATGTTATAGAGGGTCAAGAGATGCTGAAATGCGCCTTCTGTCTCCTCTCGGTGCCTTGTAGCTTCAAATTGGAGTTCCTCGACAGCCTCAATGGCATCGCTGATCTCTGACGGGGAGAAATTGTGCTTGAAGACGGCCTGGATGAATTTAATCGATCTTCGGTTACTAGGCAGTGCATTGTGGGGGACGATGGGAGCGGAGTCTTCATGGTTGAACCATTGCTCGATCCATTCTTGGGTAGCCTCAAGCGCCTTTGTCAGCTGTCGTAGTGCGATGACACATTCTGTACTGGTTAGTCGAAGTGAGCTCATCTGGCGTCAGTGGAGCGACCTTGAACAAAACGCACTTTCTGCACATCCTCTTTACGATCCTATCCTTGGAGTTTCCTAGCATGACGTTAAGGGCAACTTGCATATGACTAGTTCTATTAATTGTCTTCTCGAGCTCGTATCGTAGATTCCTAACGACCCGTCGGTGAGTACCATGAGCAGTGACGGTCTTGTCCACCATGGCCATCGCTCCGGATGCAACCTGTAGGACAAAACCAACGACAGATAGCACACCCGTTGCGAGGCTGAATGGATCACCCATCGTGCGGCAGTGGTGAGGTCAAAAGGTGCACACCAGTTATCTGATCGGGCGCAATCATGTGACTGAAGACAGTTCCAAGTCTATTGCCCCAGTAGTGCCAGGTATTTGTTAGGTCATGAATCTAGGTTATAGTTGAAAGCTATTGAGGGCGAAAGGGAAGAGCGCGGTTCTTTCAATCCAGAGGTTTGTTCAAGGATGCTTGACGTTGTCACATTGGACTTGGCATAAATGAATGAAGGAGTTCCAAAGAGATTAGACTGTATCCAATTTCTCTTAGATATGCCGTTCCCGGATATGAAAAGGTCCAATAAGCGTGAAATAAAACAATTAGTAGCGAGGACATGCGGCAGTAATCTAAATAGTAAAACATCAATACTGGCAATATCCGGGACTTACTGAGCAGTAGACTGGTCACTAATGGGCTCACCATGTACCATTTATCTGCTCTTTGGTAATTACTTCTAGTGTGGCCGCGGTTCGGTTACAAGACCGATGACCGACCATGACCAACCGAAATTTCGGTCGGTTAACCGAACCGTAAATCGGTTAAATAATGGAAACGGTTAACGGTTATGAGATTCGAGGGAAACCATAACCGCGGTTAACCGAACCCATAACCGTGGTTAACCAAACCTGCCCCCCGCCTCGTTTTGCTTTTGGACTAGTCCGCATTGGGATCTCGTCGCAACAGACTCAGCCCAGAGATGTTTGAGGCCTTGCAAATGCTCAAATACGATTACAAGCTTTCTCTTCAAGGGAAGTTGGAGTTAGAAGAGGAGTTAGAAGAGAAAGATGTGGAAGAGTTGACAGCTCACCTTTTCGGAGATGAGGCCAACACTGATCCACTAATGGAGTTGGACAAGGTGGCAAGAGGTGACTTTCTCAAGCTGCTGGAATCCCTCTTGGACTGCGACAGTGAAGAGCCTGGGGATGATATGGAACTCACGGTTCCTGAAAAGGCTTTGGAAGTAGTTGAAGGCACATCTGTCGTGGCAGATGTACCAGTTCTTAGTGTTTGGTAGCACTACCATAGCTACCATATAACAAAACGCTTTATCTTATCTTATTTACTGGCAGTTAACCGCAGTTAACCACGGTTAACTGTTATATAAATGGTTATTGGTTAACCAGTTAACTGTGGTTAACCGTTATATGAACGGTTATTGGTTAACCATCGGTTAACCGCCCATAACCGCCGTTGGTTATGGTTATGGATTTTCAGAGCGGTTAACCGAACCATAACCGCAATCGGTTAACCATATATCGGTTAACCGAACCGCGGCCACACTAATTACTTCGGCCCGTGGCCAGCTATCAAGGTTTGTTTTGGGCAAGGCCTCTCTGGTGTAAATGGAGAATGATGGACTACGTATTTGCCGTAATGCGAATGGCAACAGGTCGGCGAAAGAATCCGGTCTGGTCAAGAAGTAGAGTCTCAACATTGCTTGCAGCCCATGTGACTCTCCCACCGACCTTGGCCTTTTTTTTTTCTTCCACTTCCTTAGCCTCTACATCTCCCAGTGCCATCTGGTCGAGAAACCTCCATCTCCACCTCTCGCCCTACCATCCAGTGAACGTCTCAGTGGGTAACGCGATAAACACGGGGTTCCTAGGAGGTGGGTTTGGGTGGACACACTCTAACACCCAAGGCGTGCTTTTTTAACCTTCCCAGCTCGTCAAATGTGCCAATACCTTGGAGTATCAACGCAGCTGATATTTCCGGTACGTCTGTCTCGGTCTATTGCCCTGATACAACTGTGGTATCATATTCAAGCCCTTTTTCATCTTCGACGTTTATCACTGCCCCGAATCTCGTCGCCCGGCCACACTCTTCGACCAAGACAGTAGCCCACGTGCTTCACGCCACAACTTGGCACCCACCATACAGTCCCAACAGTCTCCCTTGATCGCGGTAAACAGGCCTGGTAATACGTTGCGCCGCTGACATGGTGCCCCCGATCGAGAGAGCTTCTGTGAACATACGCCAGACGAAAATTCGTACACTCTCAGCATCTCCGGGTGTCATCCACCAACTATCGAATGGCCCCAAACTTGGCATCCGTCGATGACCAGCCATGCGTGGTGGCGATACCTTCATAGGACAACTCTGGGCACAAGAGGGTCAGTGGACAGTTTTTGGCCGCCACCGGGCGTTAACGCACTTTCTAGGTTTTACACCTCAAAGTGCCTATCCACACCGCACACTAGAGACACGAGTGGAACGCGCCACGCCTCATTCTCTTCCCTAGGGACGCATATCAATCATGATGCCACACCGACTGGCGCACTTCCTGCCCTACTTCGATCCCCTCTCCAGCTTTCTACAAGCACCACCGGAATGAGATGTCGACGCATACGATCCAGCAAATACGGAACCCGCGCCTCAATGCGAGTGGGTCTGTGTCCTTAGGGCGTCACTTCGGGGATGCCCCTAAGGTAGATAGAGAGCTGAAAAGGACCCACCGTGGCTATTGCCAGTTTTCGGGACGGCGACGGTGAGACGACGGATGTTTGTACTCTCAAAGTGTACATATGAATTCCGAGATATGAGATATATCCTTCATACGTGATTCCCAGCAAGCATAACATTTGTCCGGATACCTTCACTGTCCGCTCCGTTCCTGCAAACCCTCGACACGAGCGAACAACGCCTCCTCAGCCGCTACGAGGCTCCCGTACATGGCAATGAGATGATGCACCGTTCCTTGGTCCACAGGCTTTCAAGCTCGCTTGTATCGGTTATCTTCTCTCTCAAGGGCAGAAGTCACCAAATCTTTCGCTGCCTTCGAACTGAACTCGATCATTCCAATAAGGCTCTTCTCTCCTTCCTCTTTGAGACTCCTGATCCAGGGGTCCACAATCTCGTCCCTGTATTGGTTGTGGATGACATCCACCCCGAGGTGATAGGCTCGAGAATAGACCACCCATGGCAAGATGGGGAGGTCGATGCTTCGCTGGAGGGCTGCCTCAGCATCGTCACCCCTGATCGGATTCGGATTCACCGTCACTCGTGATATGACTGTCAGGACCTATCCATGGGGGGGCGAACATCTCTTCTATGGCGCGGAAGGCGGTCTGTGCCGTGTGGCAGAGGCGGACGAGCGATTCAGGATTGAACTGGGGAAAGTCGGTGGGGCGTGATCACCGGGCAAAAACGGGAACCCTCACCGGTACCCTGGTGGTGGGTCAGTAACGACTACCCTCAGGGGTATTCACTGGCAAGTCGATGAACTAAATATGGGGGTCAGCAATGGGGAGGGCCATCAGAGCATTGCGACCAACCTCGTAAATGCCATCCCCTGAACTCGACTGTGAGCAACGACCAGTCAGCTTCGCTCATATCGAACCTGAGATCGAATCGCTGGGACAATCAGACGATATCATTCAACTGGCCTAGCTGAACACAGTATTCAGTTGAAATCAATTGTCCAGCAGGACACTAACAGACCAAGATCTTCACATTCTACTCCCCAGTCGCAATTTTAGAGGTAATTCAAATCCGGGTGTCTCGAACTTCAACGGGTTATGGCGGGTAAAATGGTGCAGGTCGTCCCATTGGCTGCGCATCGTCTTGAGTAAGATTTCCTCATCCGAAGGTTCGGACGGAGCGTCAGAGAGAACATATTCTCCAGAGGCGATTGTCAAGTCAACACCTTCGAGTCGCACTGACGAGCTCGAGGCTTCTTCAGCGCGACGAGGAACGCTTCTGCCTGAAATTGTAATTTAGGGGCTATCTGGCCTTCGACATAAAGCCAGCATGGCCAAGTCGTAGAATGGAGCTCTGCAGTGATACTCAGGACAGAGCGAGGCATGTGAGAATCATCAGATTCACCATCTGGTCGGAGAATCGACCGGCCCAAGAGCGCATCCAAGAACAACGACCTGCCAGCCTTGACCATCCAGCAGAACGTTGATCCTTCGAGCGTACGATCGCCTCCTGCAGCGCCCTTTCCAACACCCCCACTGCCATTCCGAACTCTGGGTGCTTAGGATCGTCGGAGTACGCTTTAGTTGTTCCACTTCTTCACTCCATCAGGACCCAAACAGCCAGGTTTGAAAGACACCAATCTCTCGAACCAGCGCATTGTATCTGCGGACGCCGTCATAGCACCGATTCGTCGGTAGCTTCAGGGTTGTTCTCGAGCAGTGACCGCGTAGTGCGGAGCGCTCTGTCAAGGTTCCCATCACTTCCTTTCCAACGTGTCTGTGGTATTACAAATTATTAGCTCTGGAGCATATGGGCTTGAGTGTCACCCCACACGTACAGTTGGATGAAGTGCTAGGAATAAAACACCTATTTGTATCGTTCTCCATAGCACCCGGGGGGCGTGTATCAGACTTGATCCTTTGCGGAGCTCCTTCAGAGCTCATCGTGCCTCGTCTTTAAGATTGAGTTCGAGCGCCTTGTTGAGGTTATCGTTCACCGTTGTGGCCGCCGTGCAAACGAACTGCAGAATGGCAAGAATCGTTGCGGGTTCCGCCATGGCGGGAGGTGGGTGAGGTTGTTGAAAGGTAGGCAAATTTACCCCGGTGAGGCACTTTGAGTCGATATGGGCATGATGTTCACCGAGGACCCAGCGCGTAGTGCAGGCGACAGAAAGCTTGGCAGATTGGCGTCGATAACGGCGGGAACCAAATATTATTCTCTATTTACCACTGCCCGCGTCCCTTGAACGCGGCCTCGAATGCTCAACCTACGCCATCCCATAGCCTACTGCCGAATATTGCGTTAATATTGTCGCTTGATTGATGTGCTGTTTACCTACCCACTGACCGCACTCCTACAACTCTTTGTGCCCACGATGATATCGAACTCCTCTAGATGAGATCTGATACTCACGAGTCCTCACCCCTTAAATTACCACACGTCGCGTGTGTATTGTAAGTATCCATCTCTCGATCTCGTTGCCGGGGTACCAATCATGTGTTGGACTGATCTATGCTCGTCGCTAGACAGACCCAAACAGACCGTTTGGAATGTGGATTTTGACGAAGTGGAACATGTCCAACCTATATCCCAACCCAACCCAGGTGTGACGTTGGACGGTGTACAGTGGCTCGACGCCCCTTTCGACGCACAGAATTCTTTGCTGAGCACGCGAGGATGCTATACAGGTATCACCCTGATAGCTATGACCTCAATCACCCGCACTCCTTTTCGCTCTGGCCGTCGATTGGAACTACGCGCACAGTGATCGCCAGACGCGAGTCAGATGAGGTCGGATCCAACCTGTAGGTACCATAAAACCAACTAGCAATACAGACATACAGCAGGATACCAGAAGAGACATTACAAATGGTGACAGGTTCGGATTGCGCTCCCTTTCTATCTTACTTTCATATGAAAACTGAAGTGAGACTTTGTTCTGTATCGGCTATGTGTGTCCCGTGTTGTGTTTCTGTATCCCTTATTTGTCCCTGCTTCCCTTTTTTGGTGTTTGTGCATTTCCTTATTTGGATGTCCCGTTCGGTGTTGACGTAAGTGTTCTCGCTTGTATTCTCGTATATATAGGGACTCGATTGAGCGTAGGGAACGTCACGGTTCTCCTCCTGCTCAGTCACATGCCAGGCTTGCCACCATTTTTTGGACCAAGTACGAGACATTACGCCCAACCGATCGTTAAAGATTTTGTCTGGTTTTCATGCGAAAACCATCAATTTTTTACTTCCCTATTTGGTTTACTTCTGTATGTCCGTGTCGCTAGTTGTTTATCTTTATGGTTATTAGACCTGACCACATCTGACTGCATCCCTGCCAGGATGAGACGGCAGGCCGTTCAGTAACGTCACATGATAGACTATAAAGAGTGGGTACGAGCAGGGTCGGATCGACGTTCATAGTCAGAGTCAGTACGTTGTCAACCCAGCAACATCGTCCCTTGACTTGGGCTGAACATTGAAGGTAGAGATATGGCAGAGCACCGTGAAAAGTCATTTGCTCAGGACTAGACTCCCCACAGTCGCCGGCACAGGCACTCACTATTGGCATGTACATCTGCCTCTTGAGTGACTGTGAGCTCAGTACTCTTACCCAGAGCCCGTTCAATGACAGCCACAAGGTTACTGTCCATTTTGGCGTGGCATCATCAGGTGCGTGGTGTCTGTGGCTCATTCCTGAGACGATGGCCCCAGCACAACAAGTGGAGGTAGTTATTCCAGGGGTAAATAAATTGGGAATAGGCATGGAAGAAGTATGGATTATGTAACAGTGAAGCAGGTTTTTTCGCACGCTCTTCCCAAATTATTTACCCCTGGAATAACTACCTCCACCCGTTGTGCAGAGAGAGTCTTTAATCTCCTGCTGTCTATGGTTGAGATTTGTTGTTGCCGGCACATGTTGGAGTTGCACCAAGTTTGGCAAGCGTCCCGAAGGTTTGGTGTATGGATTTTCTGTCCCTGGATTTACCTACTCCACCAAAAAAATTAACGCCTCCAACAGTGAACGGTACCAGTAATCGTCACGATACAATACTGTACATAGGGTGCGGACGGTAGAATAATACTATTGTGGATCAATCCTCCCGTTCAGCTCCTGCAGCGCCTCCTCAGCTGCGAGAAGATTCACATACGCAGCGACCAGGCGCTCGACCGCTTCTTGATCAATTGGCTTCTTTTTCGTTTCGAGCTCTCTCTCGTATCGTGTCTGTTCCCTCTCCAGTGCACTATTCAAAGACTCTCTCGCCGCATTGGAGCTAAGCTCGATGGTACCAAGCAGCGTCCTCTCTCCCTCATGGTTTAGGCTCTCGAGCCATGGCTGAACGATCTGAGCCTTGTATTGCTGGTGGATTCCGTCCAACTCTAGATGATATGTGCGGGATTTAGGCATAAAAACCCAGAAAGACGCCTCTAACGTCCGGGTGATGGTCGTCATGACCGTAATCGGAGCACGTATCATAAAGCCGAGGCGGTTAATTGTGGTTCGAGCAGCCGCTTCGATATTGCCATCCTCGTCAGTGAAGCGCCGAGTATCCCCAGGGCCACCCTGATGGTTTGTATCACTCCCCTGATCATTTTTGGATGGAGGAGCGAGCCACAGGCGGGCAATTTGTGCTTCGATGGTTTGGAATGCCGTCTTCGGCGTATGCCTGGTGGAGTATTTCTTAACGACTTTCTTGATTTCCTGGTAGGCGAGTTCTCGAATGTCAAGCAAACGAGAATCGAGCTCCGCTACGAGGTGGCTGTCAGTTTTTGACGATGTCGAGTACCGATCGAGCGATACTGACCAATAACGTCGTCACGTAATTCGCCTTGTAGGTCAGTGGATTTCTGCAGCAGTTCTCCTCGTAGCTTCTTGATCATGAGTGAGTTCGTCTCTTGCCCGAGACTTCGAATAGCCTCTACGTACTCCATCTTGAGTGTGCGGAGTGGGACATGAAGTTCTTCTTGACTCAGACGAAGAAACTCTTCTGCGGTAGCCACGGAAGTCACCTTCAAGACCTTCCAGTGAAATCATTGAGGCCGTCTGATCGAGAAAAACCATAAATATAGACTAACCTGATTCGAGAATTCCGCACCAGGAGGTGTCCGCTGCAGAGAATTGGTCGAGTCACTATCCGATTCTCGGTCCATCAAGCCCCACTGTCGTAAGACCTTCTCCAACGCGGGTTGTATGAACCCGTCTGCTTTACGAGAGATAAAGGCACGAGCGTTACGAAGCTGTTTGCTGCTCTTCTCAACCAGCTCTTCGCCTCTCCAATTCCATACACCGAGGATCGCCAGAAGCACCTGACGAGTTTTAAATTACGCCTCTTTAGCGGCTTCAAATTCGTCCTCCGTTCGCCGCGCCTCAAGGAGTTTTCGCCTGGGAGAGATACTCGTGAATTCTGCGAAGACTAGCAAAGCATTACACAACTCACCCTTCCTTTTTGCGTAGCTCTCGTACAAGGCGAATTGCTTCTGATATTTCGCTGGTGAGAGCGTTCTTCCGAGCGCTGTCAACCATTTCCCTGGTGAGCTTGTGGATGACGAGGGGAAGGCCGCTGTGGTGAAGTTGTTCTTCAACCTTTTCTTCCCATTCACCTCGATTATAGTCGTTGTACACAAACTCGGGCTTTCCCTCTCCAAGAAGCTTCGAGGCACACTGCAAGGAAAGCGTTGTGAGGGAAGTGAGGTTCAGTGACTTGACCACCGCTTACATAATAGCGAATAGAGGTTCTCTCGTAGACTTCCTTGAACGGAGGCTTGGTAGTTTTCGTCTGTTCTAGCAGTTTGATTGCACTCAGCCCCATGAGTGACGAACATTTGAGAATGCGGTTGCCCCCATCATGGGTACCAGGCCAAAACGACCTACTAACTATCGACAGTTGTTGCTTCAAATTCTCCCCTGAGACTCGATCCAGATGAGTGCAAACCACTAGATCGGCTTTACGGTTGTAACCACGAGCGGCGAGCTTTGGTAGTTCCCTCCAATCGCTGCGAGAAAGTTCTGTGAATGACACGATAGGAACAATCGCGTTGGATTGAGATGCCGCAAGTTGAAATAAAGACTCCCAGCTCGACTGAAGAAAATATCAGGAAGGACAGAGATGTTAGGGTTCAGGCTCGTACATTCTTAAAGTGCTCGTCGATTCCCTGTTTAGACGATGTGTGAGCGTGAGGAAATCGTAGATGGTTACAGAACTCACTGGAAGGTGGATGAACTAAAAAACGGTCAACAAATCTGCCATAAATTCAGGAGTGGTAATCACCTCATATGTCTCATTATCTTTCCTGTCTTTGAGCGAGCTGAACTCGACTCTCAGGATTGGCCAGTCCTCCTCGGTTCCCTCGAACTTGAAACCAAACAGCTTACACAATCTCACGATGTCATTAATTTTTTCGAGCTAACGGGTGGAATCAATATACTTCCGTAGAGATGACTTGTAGAACTTACCAAGTCCTTAACTACGCCCACCCCAGAAACTCGATGGGGCAGTTGGAAGCCAGGTTCTTCGAACCTGAGGAGGTTATCCTGTGTACTAATGTGAAGGCTTTTCCATTCCTGGTGTATTCTCTCTAGTTCATTTGCCTCTGGGGAGGTGTCGGTGTCGAGACCACCAATCATGGCGCTGAGTATGGATGTCGTTGGGGGTTCATAATTTTTCATTTTAGTGCTGTAACCGTGGGCTATAAAGCTCTCTATGGCGTGGTTAAATGAACCAGTCCTCACGCAGAGTTCTGGTTGTGTCATCCCCTTGACATGGACCAGTCGACAGGGCCACACGGTTGGTGGTAGCTCTAGGTGGAAGGTGGGTAGATGTCACCAAGTTGTGCGATTACAAGGGTACCTACCATTCGAGGGGAGCACAGTATTTCCGATTAGTGAATTGAGGAACAGCGATTTGCCGGCCTTCACCATTCCGTAGAAAGAAATTGTGAACCTTGGCCGCTTCGAACGGGCAATGACTTCTTGCAAAGAGCTGTCCAATTGGTCGAGGGTTTGTTCAAACCCCCGGTATTCAGGATCATTAGTACTATGTGTGGGGTTTACCTGGAGTTGTTGTATAGTACCACTCCAAATAAGTTCAAAAAGAGGGATCTGAACATGGATGAGTTGGCTGGCAGGAACATGATTCCGATTCACCCGATCGTTGATCCATCCCTTGCCGAGTTCCTTGGCAAGTTTCTTCATTTTGGAGGCTGCGTCGTGATCACGATTAAGCAGTGATAATGAGAAGGAGCCACATGATCGAGAGATTCCGAACGGATGGGTGAAGAATTCCCACGAAGCAACGTCGAGTGCCCCGGTCACGGTTTTGGTGCTACTTCCGTCCAATGGGAAGTAAGCTCCAGTATTTGCTCGTTGCTGGGAAATGGTGTAGAGATTCCAGAGGAACCTGAAATCCCGTTTGGTATTCTGCTGATTATCGAGAATTTTATTTCTTGCATCCTTGAGCGCAGAGACCACGGTGCGTTGCTTTGCCGGAGAGAGATGCATTAAGGATTGAAGAATTGACTTTAATGAGCTCTGGGAATTGGGGAGTGTGGATGACTCCTTGGCTGATTCGGTGCCCAGCAAGGTGGTCATCGCATTGAGGTCCTCCTGAAACTTCTCCATGGCATGTCTGGTATCATGCCTGTAATGAGATATCAGTGGCACATTCCAAAATGGATACAGTGAGAGGACAGCAGGAAATTACGGACCGTTCAAGGAAATTCCCGTTTTCAGTTGATTCCAAGACAGAACTCATCGTTTTAAAGAACTTGACATCGCTCTCCACACCGACGAGAGTCCTTTTCAACGCCTTGAACGTTTCGTGTGCTGCATCATCGGCTTGTTGGGCCTTCTCGATGGCATCGAAGATTGCATGAACACAGGACAGCGCTCCTCTCGAAATGGAAACGATAGTGACGGGGTCCATAATCGTAGGGAGCAGTATACCTCTCTTGTTAGGAGGGAGGGGAGTAATCACCGAATGTCCGTTGTAGAGAGATACAACCTTGAGTGAGGCAGGTCTGTCGATGGAGGGAGGGTAACTTGCATCATCTGAGTTTGACGTTCCCGATCCCTCAACCAGCACTAGGGTAGGAGACACTTGATTTTCCTCCAAAACCTTGGCGGTATCAATTGTTGAGGCATCCTATGCACCATAAGTTCAGTCAAAGTCGGATGCTTACGCAACCCAACACGTACACTCGAATCATCCTCAGAAGTGGCATCTTCACCCTCATCGTCTGACAGGACGTGAGCACTGATTGGTAGAGGAAGACGGTCAGCTCGTAAAGCCTGTTCCTGCAGCCACTGAATTGGATCATTTGCATCGTCCACAAGCTCTCCATCATCCTCAGCATAAAGGGCAAAAATTTCTGCGATTTGGCTAGAGATGGACGCGACGCTGCTACGAGTCGAAACAGACGCCAGGCTTTCGACGCTCGGGTTCCCCGGAATGGTACGGAAGCTCCGCATGGTGTAGAGGCGCCAGAGGTGCTGAAATGCGCTTTCTGTCTCCTCTCGGTGCCTTGTAACTTCAAATTGGAGTTCATCGACAGCGTCAATGGCATCGCCGATCACTGATTGGGAGAAATTGTGCTTGAAGACGGCCTGGATGAATACAAACGATCTTCGGTTACTAGGCAGGGTATTGTGGAGGACGATGGGAGCGGAGTCTTCATGGTTGAACCATTGCTCAATCCACTCTTGGGTAGCTTCCAGCGCCTTTGTCAGCTGCTGTAGTGCGATGATACATTCTGCACTGGGTAGTCAAAGTGAGCTCATCTGGCGTCAGTGGAGCGACCTTGAACAAAACATACTTTCTGCACATCCTCTTTACGATCTTATCCTTGGAGTTTCCTAGCAAGGTGTTAAGGACAGTTTGCATACTCGCAGTTCCGTTAATTGTCTTCTCGAGCTCGCGTCGCAGATTCCTAACAGCCCGCTTCTGAGTAGCATGAGCAGTGACGGTCTTTTCCACCATTCCCATCGCCCCGGATGCAACCTGTAGGACAAAACCCACGACAGATAGCACACCCGTTGCGAGGCTGAGTGGATCACCCATTGTGCGGCAGTGGTGAGGTCAAAAGATGTGAGGGAAGCTGGCTGGGCGCTCACGGACATCGGGAATCTGATCGGGCGCAATCACTGAAGACAGTTCCAAGTCTATATAGGCAATCCTGAAACAAAAGCTTGAGGCAGAGCCAGTAGTGCCAGGAATTTGTTAGGGGGTCGTGAATCTAGGTCATGGTTGAAAGCTATTGAGCCGAAGGCGAAAGGGAGAAGACGGGTCTTTCAATCCAGAGGTTTGTTCAAGGACGTTTGACGTTGTCACGTTGGACTGGGCAGAAATGAATGAAGGAATCCAATATGCCGTTCCCGGAAGGATAGCGTGAAATAAAACAATTAGTAGCGAGGACATACAGCAGTAATCTAAATGGTAAAACATCAGTTCTGGCAATATCTGGGACTTACTGAGCAGTAGACTGGTCACTAATAGGCTCACCATGTACCATTTATCTGCTCTTTGGTAATTACTTCGGCCCATGACCAGCTGTCAAGATTTGTTTTGGGCAAGGTCTCTCTGGTGTATAATATGGAGAATGGTGGATTACATATTTGCCCTAATGCGAATGGCAACAGGTCGGCGATAGAATCTGGAAGTAGAGTTTCAACATTGTTTTGACTCTGGCACCGACCTTGGCCAATTTTTTTTCTTCCACTTCCTTAGCCTCTACATCTTCCAGTGCCATCTGGTCGACAAACCTCCATCTTCATCCCTCGCTCTACCATCCAGTGAACGCCCCAGTGGATAACGCGATATCCGCAGGGTTCCTAGGATCGTGGGTTTGGTGGACACACTCTCAACCCCGAGGCGTGCTTTCTACCCTTCCCAGCTCGTCAAATGCACCAATACCTTGGGAGTATCAACGCCGCTGATATTTCCGGTACGTTTGTCTCAGTCTATTGCCCAGATACAATTGTGGTATCACATTCAAGCCCTTTTCGTCTTCGATGTTTATCACTGCTCGAATCTCGTCGCTCGGCCACGCTCTTCGACCAAAGCAGTCGCCCCCGTGCTTCACGCCACAGCTTGGCTCCCACCATGCAATCCCAAAAGCCTCCCTTACTCGCGGTAAACAGGCCTGATAATACCTTGCGAGGCTGACGTGGTGCCCCTGATCGAGAGAGCTTCCACGACGGCTGGGAGTAAATATTCCGGGGGTAAATAAGTCGGGAATAGGTCGGGAATTTATCATGACCACTTGTGGGTATACATACAATATCCCATGATTCCTCCACTACTATTATATGTGAAATACTCGGACTGTATGAGGACTATTCCATAGCTACTCCACGATATAATAGTACAATAATACAGGCATTTCAGCAAGCTATTCCTTAGCTATTCAATAACTAATCTATGAATATTATGCTCTTTTTTTGTGTCCTATTGTTGAGCTTTTCATTTCTAATTCCGGATCTCCATCCCACCTTGTCATGTAAAGCTCCTGCCTGATCCTTTACAACATCCACAACTATTCACATATTATACAAACCTTATTCCAGAAATTTCCCATTGTTATTCCATGTGTCTGCCACAACCTATATGGCATCTTATCTCGCAATGTCACAGGACAATTGATTGGCTATGCCACATCCTATTCCGTGCCTTCCACACAAAGAAATACAAAGAATTAACCCACCAATCCCTTGCATATTCCACACAGCCCCACTATTCCCCAACCTTTGGCACCCAAACAAACCACCTACCACCCCCTCAACGCACCCTGGGCTTTCCATCTACACAGGATCTAGTTCAGGACAATACAGCGTCCATTCTGTGTGACAA
>Ga0307515_10005321_pt1 | contig 26158 bp, 4 predicted proteins | sample 17_EM_MG_FD_194513 | JGI IMG/M metagenome (GOLD analysis project Ga0307515, IMG submission 194513) | Populus trichocarpa ectomycorrhiza microbial communities from riparian zone in the Pacific Northwest, United States - 17_EM | ecosystem: Host-associated > Plants > Roots > Unclassified | place... | reverse complement strand
GAAAACAGTACAATACGGTAAAACCTCTTTGGTACGATACCGTTTGCTCGGCCCAAGTGCATCGTAATATCAGGGGTATCGCTGTATTCACAACTTGTACGTAAAATACATCTTAATGACACGAAGCTTTAATTCAGCGATCGGCTAACGGGTTAGCCACCCAGACGAGACAGCCACCCATTCGAGACAGTGCACGGACCTCCTACCAAAATCAAAATCAAAACATTAAAATATACTCCTTTACTACACCTCCACCATGTCCTCTACTACCCCTAAATCGCTATTATTTAGCAAGGAAGATCGTATGCAAATTATTCTTCAATTATTAAAGGCCAATCCTGATCTATCTAGCCGTAAGCTTGCTAAAATATACAACCTGTCGCCTTCTACTGTTTACCACCGTCGTAACGGCTGCCAATTAAGCAAGGAGTATCACCAAAAGCTTTAAAAGCTCTCGGTTATTAAGGAGTTCTCTTTAGTTAAATAGATTAATATAATAGGAGCTTAGGGTTAGCCACCTTAAATTTAACACCTTAAATCTATAGCTAAAAGTATCCTTATTGCAAAGAAGTGTCCCCTAGAGCTTGGTTAATACTAGTATAAAAACTTCCTTGCCCGATACCTAGAGCTTTAAGCTTAATTTGCCTAAGGCCTTAATTAAAAGCAAAAGGATTCTAAGGATCCAAATATTATTAGGGAATGGTTTAACCTCTATAAAGCTACCATTGCTAAGTACGCGATTCCCCTAAGCGATTAATATAATATAGATAAGAAAGGAATTGCAATAGGGGTAGGCAATAAGGTTAAAGTGCTTATTCCTTAATTAGAGGCTTAAGCTTTTATTATAGAGCCAGGTAATCGCGATTAGGTATCTATTATTAAGTGTATATTAGGAAGTTAATATTAATTACCTCTATACCTTATATTTTAGGGAAAATAAGTATAACGATCTTGGATATCACCCGAGCTTAATCACGAGATATTAATTTAAGTAAGCGATTTAGGGTGGACAAATTCGGATATTATAGTTAATTGGTTAAAACACTTTAATTAATATATAAAGCCATAACTCTAAGGAATCTATTGCTTATTAATTTTTAACGGATACGAGAGCCACGTGTTAATATAGTTCGCTAAGTATTATAAGACTTGTAAGATTATCCCTCTCTATCTACCGCCTTATTTAACACACCTACTTTAACCCCTAGATATTAGTATATTTAGTCCTTTAGTAAGAGCTTATAAAAAGCGTCTCTACGACTTTACCTTTTATAGAGCTGTTAATATTACTAAGCCTAAGTTCCTTAAGTATTACCAAGCTATATCACCTACTAATATAGCAAGTATATGGCGAGCAACAGGCCTTCTACCGTTTAATCCTTCAGTTATTTTACAGAAGATTTAGCTAACGGCTTAGCTAACGGCTTAGCTAACGACTTAGCCTCCTTGTATAAGCTTTACGGACAAGAACGGCCATTGATTTAATATACCTATGTCTCCTTCCATAGAGGAGAAACTTACGGCTATATTTAGGCGGTTTTTATAAGGTGCATTACCCTTCTATTCTAAAGTTATGCATAATATTTAGCAGTTTACCTTAAGTACGGTAGCTAATAATATAATCCTTAAGCAAACGAATTAAGAGCTTCTTAAAAAGCAGAAGAAGTAGCGTTATAGTAATACAAAAGCTGCATATAGGAAGGCGCGAGTTTTATTTATAGCTAAGGCTCAAAAGAAGAACAAGGAAAAGCTTTAAAAGGAACAAAAAGAGGCTATAGTAAAGGAAAGGAGGGCTGTATTACGAGGAGTTATTACCTTTATAAAGAAGGTTTGGAAGGAACTACTAATGGATTATAGTGTATTTATATAATAGGGTAGATTTGGGTTGTTAATTTTAATATCAAATTGATATTTGATTTTGGCGAGAGTCCGTACACTGTCTCAAATGGGTAGCTGTCTCGTCTGGGTGGCTAACCTATTACATCTTAATCTTAGTTTATTTAATAGTCCTTATTTATATCTAGAAATCTTAGTCCTATAGGATTCTTAATCCTAAGCTTACTTTTTTCTTAAGCTTAGCTCCTACCTTAGTCTAACTAGGCTTCTATAGTGTTCTTATCTTATCTTAAGAGTCTTATGCCTTTAGGAAACTTCGTCCTAAGCTTATTCGTATATTACTAAACTAAGCTATTACTCTGCTCTATTGGTTATCGTCTATTATAGGTCCTTAAGCTTATCTTATTCCGTCTTAGGAATCTTAAGCGTCTTATATCTCTTCTTAAGAATCTTAAGCCTATAGCCTTTTGCCTTTATTAAGTGCTAAAGTAGTTCGCTATTCTACTTCTCTTACGTCTTGCGAAACAATAGACATTATATCTAGTAGGGTCTTAATCCCTACTAATATTCCCTATACTATAGTGGAATTATCCTCTATTTCTTATATAATATCTCTAAGGTTTATATACTCCTAGTAAGCTACCCTTATTGCCTTATTATTACGGAATATTTCGCCTATATTAAATTTATCGTCCTTAATATCTAATCTACGAGATGGTTTATTAGTTCCTTTAAACTTTAATAATTTTAGCTCCTATAGCTAATAGCTTACGCTATACTTAGCGTCCTTATAAATTTAATATACGTTATTATAACAAAACGCGAAACTTTTAATTAAACATTCTTTTGTTCCTTGTAGTATACTATTATCCCTTTATATATATATGTCTTCTATTAGTCTTATTCCTTTTACTATATAGTAACTTTACCTACTTCTATAGTCTTTAATATAATAACCCTATTTTCCGCAATTTATATAAGCTCCTTCTTTAAACCATTTTTTTTACTATAAAGTCCGCCTAAACGTCTTCTGCTGCTAAGATCCCTAGTTTAGCCTCTACTTCTTAAACCTTTAATCACTTAATCCTTATCCTTTAGGTTTCTATAATTTTTTATTTTATCTTTTAAATTCTTTAGTACCGCTTAGGTCTATTAGCTTTACACTATATAATAGTTTCTAACTTTAACTTTATTATTATATATTCTGCGCCTTATATAACTATAGAACTCTATCCTAACCCTTCTTAGTCTACTCTTTTTAGTAGATCCTATTATTAATCTTAATCACTTAATTAATTAAATCCCTAAAAGTATCCGTATCTTCTATTAGGATAATTACGTCCTAGACTTTAACTTTAAGTCCCTATTTATACTATGCTATAAGCGCCTTATTGTTCTATTTAACTTATATTGCTAATATTTAAAACTATATTATATACTTAATTACTAAAGTTCTCTATACTAGGTTTTAAAGTTTTCGTTTTACTATAGTAGTTACCTTTAGGTCCCTAAATATCTATATTAAGCGTTCTATAAACCCGCTCTAACTTAAGAACATATATTATACCTCCTAGTTAGTAGTTATTATGCTATACTCCTATACCTCTATAAGGTAAGGCTTAAACTACTTAAGTACTCTTCCTATTAAGAATAGTCCTATATAAGTAACTTAATCCATAGGCGGTTTTAGTTTAACTCCTTCCTATATAACCTTAAAGTGTATTTACGTAAGGAACCCCTTAAGCTTTAACTTTTCCCCTAAGAATTACTTAATTAAGGGTAACTTAACCTTAGCTGCTCCAATCCCATTAATCCTTTCTTTAAGTATCCTATTATTATTTATTAATTAATTAACTATTTCCTATAGCTGTCTAACGGTAACTAGTTAAGAGTTAGTGTTTGCTATACTAGTGTTATTACTTAATCCTAATATAGTCGCTACCATTAACACCGTTATAGCTGCTGCTTTTAGTAGCATGTTATTTAACTTTATTAATACTATAACTTTAGTAGTAAATATATAACAAAGCCTTATAGTAGGAACTACGGTAAACTTATTAATAGGCTAGGTATATAGGTAAATAAGAAGTTAATAACATAATAATAACTAGTAAAGTAATTGCCTAATAGATAAACTCTAATTATATTTTAAAATTCACTATAAAGAAGAAAAACTATCTATAGAGACCGTGTGTCCTTAAATATATAACTCCTCCCTATAGTAAAGGGTTTAGTACGTTAGTATATTAGTACGTTAATACGTTACGTTCCTATATTCCTACATTCCTACATTCTAAACTTATAACGTAACTAGCTATATAACTTAGCTACCTTTTATCCTATAGCTCGATCGGTTCTAGCGCCTCCTATACTATCTTAACTAACCCGTTTATATCCATTCTTAGTAGTTATACTACTGCTAATATAAGGTCCGTAATAGCTACCGCGGGAGTTTATACGGATAATAGCTGGCTATTTACTATAGATGGGCTGCTTTAAGATTTATAGGGTAAGCGTCACCCCCCTTAATATACTACTATTAACGACCTAGCCAGAGCTAGACGTTTAGAAGGGTTAGTTTAGCCCTTAAGTCGGCTAGGTTAACAACCTTACGGCTATAGGCACTATAAACCTCCTATTTTATCTCCGGAAGGTTATCCTATAGAACTTAGTAGTCCTTTACAAGATATTCCTAAGCAGCCCTATATAGAACCACCTGGTTTTCTAATATAAGGCCTATCTACCCTTTACGCGGAAGGTTAAAGCCTGCCTATAATAGGAGGAAAAAGGCCCTAGCTAGCTATTAATACTCTATTAGGCCGTGCCGGCTATTGCGGACCGCCTAAAGACTATAGATGCCTAAGTACGCGAGCTATAGGCGTTGTTTAACCGTATAGCTAAGCCCCAATAGGCGTAGTCTTTGTAGCTTTAATTACTTACGTTTAGCAGCCTTACCTTTTAGCTTAAGATCCCTTCAGTATCCGTATATTTACGTCTAATAGCATACCTACTAACGGCACGTCTACTAACGGCACGTTTACTAGCGCCTCTATTTATCGCGGAATTAAACCAGGATATATTAGCCCGGGTAAGCGCTATAGCTTCCCCTTTGCTAGCGCCACCGTAGCTATAGCTATAGCTATAGCCGTAGTAAGGGCCTAAGCCTAAGTAGCCGCCCAAGCAGCCGCCCGCATATTATATATGCCGTATGGTAAAGTCTATATAAGCCCTTTAGCGCGAGTAGACTAAAGGGCTTAGAGGTAATCCTTCTATAGCAGCGCTAGATTCTAAATAGGGTAGTAGATAGCGGGCCGGCCGGTAAAACAAGCTTTAATAGTACTCCCTATGGCTTAAGGTTATTAAGGAGATTAAGCGGGTTATATAGGCCTAAAGGGTCAGCAAAGAAGCGGCTATATAGTAGGTTAATTAACAGCAGAAGCGGATACAGTGCTCGCTAGATTAGCTTTATAAACGGCTTTAAGTGGGTAGAAAGGCTTTAAAATAGTATATATATCTAACTTCTAAGGAGTCCTCTTAAAGCCTTTATCTATCCCTTAACCCGCCGAAATTCGTCTACTTAGTATTAATAAGAGTCAACCAATAAGACCAATGCAATTAAATCGTCGTGATTGGAGATATAAAGCCATTATAAAATCGGGCAGCGACCACAACTCTAATAGTGGGCTTTTAGCGACCTAATTTGGTTAAACGTTATATTAAGTTGGCTAAATAAGGTCTATATCATTAGAAGTATAATTAGAGGTCATATTTAATAGTATTGTATTAATTAAATCTACTTAGGCTATACGCGTACTTCTTATTCTAGTGTTCCCGCACAGACCATATACTTAGTAGACGTCGGCGGGGATAGCCCCTTAGGGGCTTATTTTAGTGCGGTATAAGTTTAGTAGGGTACTTATATAATAGCGGCGCCTAATCCAAAACGCAAATATCTCTATTAACCCACAGCCAATTCTTGCCATCCTAGTGCGAGCAGAGAGCCCTTAGATAGCTCTACGCATACCACTTAACGGGTGTCAAGAGCGCGACGTTGCTGCGGCGTTGCTGGCGATTAAAGATTAACCATGGATATGGGGTAACATCCACATGCCGCTGAGCGCACGGGCCTCCTACCTGCCAAATCGTGACTCAGCGGCTGATTCAGCCATACAAATCAAACCATAGACATACTATTGGTTCTTACGGTTATTAAGTCGCACTTACCTCAGCAAGGTCAGAGTAACAGCTCGGCCAGTGTTGCCGAAAGCTCCGTTAGTGCCCGCCAAGGCACTAAAACCTCGGCTAGTGTTGATATTTTAACTCCGAACTTTTTAACCAACTTGTTAAGCACTCTATATATTTAATATTTATACTTCTAAGCCTTATATAGTCCCATATAATTATTTAAAAGCCCCCTAAAAACACTTGCTCGGCCTCTACTAATATAGATAGTATAGATAATATATTAATAGCCATCTATAGAAGTTATGGGTATAGCGCCGTACCTTATATTAAGATGGGCTTTACTTTAATAAAAGTCTTTATATTCATCTTCTACGCTACTAGTAATATTAAGTATGCGTATATAGAGCTTAGTTTTAGAAGGCTTAGTAGAGCAATTAGTAGAGCTAGGCTTAGTTTAACTTCGCGATATATATACCCGTCTTCCCATAGTTTCCTCACTACGTTAAAAGATGCCTTATGCCACTTCTTATTCCAGTGCCTTGTAATATAAGTTTTGTAATATAAAGAATATAGAAGGATTAACATGGCGTATATAGGAGTGTTATTAGTGAGCTTATAGTATTTATTAAAGGTATACTAGCTAGTAATAATAGCAGAAAGAAGTTGTAGGTTTAAGTAATATTAATTCTATAACATTATAAATTAGCAAAACCTTAATTTTAACTAGAAATTGTACCTTTAATCGCTTATAGTGCTTAATAAGCATATCCATGGTATAGAGCGTTTAGTTAATTAATAAGAAGTTGCCTTAATTTAGTAATCTCTGTCCAGGGACTCTCTCTTCGGGTTTAGTGCAGTCCCTCGCTTATCCATATCGGGCATCGCTCCTCGCCCCATCAACCCGCCGCTTTGCGTTCACAATGAAATGTGCTCAGGATTGTGCATACCCCTGGTAAGCAAGTGACTCAGATACTCTTGTCAACGTTGACTTAGGCAACTTTCAGGTACTTAAAGTCGAGTCTACTCCCCGACAATTGCCACGCCACACTATAGCTACAATCTCAAAATGCAACTCCGTACGGTCCCTTTCGTGGAAGTCGAAGCAGATATTACTGCGGCGGCTCGCATCAATCGAGATAGTTTAAACCCAGCATCACGTACCCCACGCTTCAACCTTCTCTCCACGAATTAGAAGAAATCGCCCCAGCTACCCCAGACACCTCCAACTTCACCCATTCAAACCCGCCATGGACAGCATACGGGTACACTTTATGGCTCCTAGTAATTGTCAAGAGTCAAGAATTGCAAGACCCTCAAGTCTTTTAAATACCATTATTCTTATTTGAAGATCTAATGCGCTGCCACTCCAGCTGGGTTAACTATGGCAAGGTTAATCAGCAAATTCTTGAAGACGCTACTAAAACGTGGGAATCTTGCAAATTGGGTACTGCCTTAAAAAACTTATTCAATGAAACTAAGGAATGGTTTGTACGTCTAAACCAGATAAGTCTGAAAGATAGCCTACTAGTGTCTGGCGCAGTACGCAGCATTAAAGACTTAGTTACAAAATTAGCGTTGAGTATACGTGTCTATGGCCCACTTCATCGAGAGGCGTAAGAAGCTACAGAGCAGGGACGAGACATAACAATGACTGGCATATTAAACCCCTAGAATAGTAACATGGATGCTTCGTACGAATTTTAGGTCTTTGTTCTACTACCAGCTGCGAGACAGGTGGAAGATCTAACTTTAAACGAATTAAAAATTGCTGCGATCTCGCAGTGTAGGTAGCATTCACCATTTAATGTTTCGGGCGGAATAACTATACAGCAAATTACTAACTAAGTCTACGATAGTGCGATAGCAATTTTACAAGAAATCATTAAATATACTAATTAGTTACTTGATCAAGATATCTAAGCATTGCTCATCAAACACGGGTTCTCATTCAACGTCACATTACAAAAAGGCAACGAAGTCCAGCTCGTTAAACTAAATCCCTTCAGCGCACTAAGTGGCTGCAGAGCCTATCTATTCAACTAGATTATTGATGGCCACACTTTATATGGACTCGAAGATGAAGTCGTATTTCTTATAACACAATAAGGTAATAACGTATTCCACCAGCGAGTGGATCGCACCACCGAGCAGATTGCTATGCTAAGACTTTTACCTTAACTATACAGTTGGAAGTGCGAGGGGTTAAATATAGGTATGCAGGTAGTTTTAGATTAAATCTACGTGAGTCGTTCGCTCGGCTATCCAGTATTCCAAGGTTACGTCTCTACTCTAATAGGCCTGAGAATCCCTATGGTTTAGCATAAGTGACCGAATTGCTTTCAATGCGGACGACCCTAATAATAAATAACTAGCAGCACACTATCGGACGCCAAGCGCGATTCCGATGTGAGGCTTCGCGCTCTACGAAGAGAAGTAAAAGTAAAGGTGCTTTCGGTAACCTGGCTTGGCAAAAGCAGAGCACGCAGAGCAGAACTAAATTGTATAAAGTATAGAAAGGATATAAGCCGAAGAGTTTCCTATTATTTTCTCTCCTTCGTACTCAACTCATGTTTTGACTTTGGACTCTTGGTTGGATCTAACGGCTGAACTATTTCACAAATCAATTTGTTACACACCTTCAATACTACTGAAGCCTAACCCCGTTCCAACGTGAGCCCAAGTCAAACCATACAGGCCTCCCTCTTGGACGTTACTCAGTTCGATATAACGCGGACGTAACATCGAAGTATCTTTTGGTTGAAGGAGGAGTTCATAATACGAACATAAGCAACTTAATTCCCTAAATAGGAAAGAAAAGTATTTGTGTGCATATTAGGCTGCCGTACCGCCAATTATAGTTCTACAGAGATGAGACCACTGCAAATATTTCAACGAGCTCTGAGATCGCTAAGAGTGAATGAGTTACAGAGATCATCGACATCGAATTATATTACATTACATTACATTACATACCGTCCTGCATTAACCCTCCTTCGCTCTAGTTTCTTCCCGAACACACTTCATTCTCACAATATGCCCAATCCCATAACTGCGACAACAGCCCCAGCAACACCGCCCACTACATCGCGCACAACATGTGCCCTCGCTCCACCAGTGTAGAGGACTGGTCCAGTAGCAGTCGCTGTAGAATTGCCTACGCTGTAAGATGTTGTTGCATTGGAGTAGACATATGGACTCGCCGAAGTACTGCCAGGGTTCAAGGGGTACCCAGATGAAGCAGCCTGCTCAGTGACCACTACTACGGTTGGAGCGGATAGCGGAGGTAGAGGCAACGTAGCATCATACTTAATAGTCTCGATGGCCGAAACTGTCGCATAATCATGGCCGTACGAAGCCGAGGGAACTTCTGAGTATCCGGCTGCCGAGGGATACGGAGACGCCACAGAATATTCACTCTGGAGGTGTTCATAGGCCGAGGACACGTACTCGCTATACTGCGATAGGTATGCTAGACTGTGAGACGGCGATGCAGCTTCTGAATAGCCGGCGGAAGGCATCGGGTATGCGGGATAAGTGGCACCGATATGGATAGAGGGGCGTGATGTCGTGGTCGCGTATTCCAGGGCCGCGGTCGTGATGACGCTGGTAAATCGAGAGGTCGGGTAAATCGTCAAGATTCTGGTATCCGGGCCATCGCATACGGTCGTGACGACTTGAGTTGAGCCAACGCTGGTGTACACTTTAGTCCTGTAAGATGTTAGCACGGCCATTTACGGGAAAGCATGTTTGGACTTACGTATAGGCAACATGACTAGTTGGATACGCAGCTTTCGAACTGGAGTGAGGATACACCCCTGAACCGTTAGTGCTCAAAGCAGTTGAGGAGAATGCTGAAGGAAGTGTGGTGTTGAATAAACTAGATGTAGTGATATTTGCTGTTGGTGATATGGCGGTGGACGTCGCGTTGAACACGCTCGATGTCGTAGTGAAGGTCAAGCTGGTAGTGCTCGGCATGACCGACGAGCTCGTTGTCGTTTCTATCTTCTCAGGCATATCTGTGTCCATTCCAACACTGAAGATGACTTCAGACGTCGCATTCCCCGACGTAGACACAATTAATTCAAGCTCTGTGCTCGCAAGGGCGTCGAAAGCAATGGTGGATGGGCTCCCGGCTGTTGCACTCATCGTCTTGATATCGACATTCTCGCGGACGTTTCGCAGCACAGCATTCAGGCCCTCGCTGCCACTAACAATAGTCAGGGTAAAGTTCATATGCTCTCCAGCGGACGCTGAGTACGTGAAGTCGTGTGAGTGCTTCTCGGGCGTTACGTTCTCGGTAACCGTGACACCAGACGCGAGGATGGTGCTGCCGACAGGAGCGTCGATCTCAGTGGCTCCGCGTGCAATGACTAGGTGGATGAAGTTCTTCTGAGCTTTGGCAGACTCGATGACTCCAAAAGTACCACCGGTGCTCAGGATGGCCGCGACAACGTCTGGATTGGGATCCCGCTTCACCAGCGAACGCTTCCGAGCCACAGGGAAGGCGGGCGGGCTCAGAAAGCCATAGTTGACTCGAATACCCTGAATCTTAGCACGAGCGAGCTGAAAGATCTGATTAGCGGGGCTGAAGTCTTCACCGTCTGTCAAAACGATGATTCCGGAACGCTTCGCGAACAGCCCTGGCTGATCCTTCATAATCTCGTCGATGCCGAGCGAGATGCCAGCTCCGATGTCCGTCCCTCCAGAGGAGTCAATGGCGTCGAATGTGCCCGTAGCCCCCTCTGGATCACCCATAGGGTAAAGAACCCGAGCGCTGTCATCAAAATCAATGACGGCAACCTTGTCCGGGATAACGCCTGGACCAGCTTGGGCTGCCGTGGTGAGCCTCGCGTTCAAGTCCTTGGCAGCTTGAATGCGAAGGTTCGAAGGATCGGTCCACATGTTAGAACCTGAAGAATCGACCACAATCGAGATTTTCCGGTTGCGACAGTCTTTGGCAGGATTATCTCTGACAAGTGCGCATATCAACAGGCTCGCCTTCTCGGCTCCGTGTTGGCGTGTCATCTCGTCGCGGAAGTTCTTCCACCTTTCTCTGGCGTCAGAGATCGCAGACAAAACGGCCCGATCAAAGTTTCCGGGTACTGCTTCTCGAGGCACACCGACAGGATCAGCGGTGATCGTACCGTCCAATGTTATGATACCATGGTCCTTGTTTAGATTCTCGTGGATAACGCGATTCCGGCAGCCAAACGATCCGGTGCCTCCGTTAGGAAGCAGCTCGGCCTCATTGAAACAACCCGTGGTCAAATCGGGGGGGACTTGGCTGCTAATATTATTTGTAGCACGGAGGTCTAGGAAGGAAGCAAGGGTTCTTAGGTTAAGACCAGGCGGGTTGGTAACGGAGATAGGCCGGTTCGGATCAGCCTGGTCAGCCCAGTTGCTGTGGCTATAAAAGTCTTCAGTCCCGTGAAGAGCCCGACCAAGGCCCTCAAGAGCAACGCATTTGGCTCTGTCAATCATGTCATCCGTAGTCTCTCGGTGGTTAAAACCGCATTGCCCGAAGTTAATAAGATCGACCTCTTCAGAGATGAGTTTGTTGTCGCTATCGACCATGCGTCCTGCGCCGCGGATGCCTTGACCAAATCGAATTCTCAAGTGATTGACACACGCCTGAAGCCGTTCAGTTGCAGCTACACGCGACTGCGGATAGTCGGGAATGTTTAGAAAGTCAGCGTCGTCGCAGTGAGCCACAGCGCTCTCTGGTAATGGAGTGAGGCTGTCCGGCGAGCCAACGGCTCCGTTGAAGCCAGAGCTTCCTGCAAGATTGTCTAGCGATGTAGGCTCAAAGCAGATGCCATCAGACTTCTGCCCGTCCAAGCATCGAAACGCGAGTCGAGTGATCATCTCGTGCTCAGCGTGCTGGTGGAGAGGTCCATTGATGGTACCGAAAGGAGTGCAGGTTGAGAATGGTATGAGCCATGAGATGAGGGCCACGGAGACGACCTGGGCCTGAGGGAATAGAAGCCTCCTATCGCTGTCATTAGCCTCTAAGCGTTACAGGATGAGTGATGCAAACCCACATCTTGTTCAAAGAGCCCGCAGCAGAGAGGAAAAAATTCCAAATCTTGATGAAATGAACGTATGGATTAGCTGTAGAGCAGCTCCCCGAAAACGAAGGTGGATTTGAACAAATAAAATACGTAGATGAATGGTTAAGCGAATGACAGTAAAAAGAACGACACTCCGGGCAACCTGAGAAAGAGAGACGTAGAGAAACTAATGCCTCTTAGGCGGACGTCAGGCAAATATATACCATTACTCCTGAACAAGAATACCAAGACACTCTCACAGCCGCACGCCACCATATTGGGAGAACCACGAGGGCCGAACCCCTAGAAACTTACGCGCCTATAACGGTCCAGTATTCGTCTAACATTGATCAGCCTCAGGTCAGCTTTGCTAAATAGAAGCGTTTGTGGGAGGGCCACAGCCGCCACGATGACCACGAAGAAGAGCCTAGATCCTCAGCCTTGTTATTGACAGACTAATTGGGCGTCTGTGTACTCTTGGCGTGAGGCTCAATTCACCATCAATATTGTTTTGAAGGGGCCGGCAGGTTCCTTTCCTGCTTATTTAGGCATATTCTTTCTCTAGGCTGCACAACCTAAAGAAAGCGCCAAGTTGTTAGGGGTTTCACTCTTTGCCGTCTTAGTCACGACACAAGATACCGCTGGCGGACTCGTGCGCGAGCGGAATGCACCCTGCCGGCGCCAATCGAACTTTGAGACTGCTTGGAATTTGCGATTGAAGTTGGAGAACGAGTCCCTCCATGATGAGTTGATGGTCTAAAAGAGGGGTGACTAATTGGGACAGAAGCGACTTGGCAAGCCACATATGATTACAATGCGAGGAGATTTGAGAGCGCGTACCGTATTTTATCGCTTAATGCACGGCCTCGCTTGGCGCATGATTTGGAATCAAAAGCGACGATTGATTTAAAGCTATAACGTAGGTGACAGAGTTATGACGGCGATAGGGTTATGACGGTCGGCTACTACCGCCTTCCTAGTTGGGCTTACGGTTTGGAACACCAAAATACCGCCCCCTTCAGCGGCCGTGACAGTGATATACACGACCAGCTTCCACCCCCCCTTTGGCGAGCGTTCTAAATTTTTAAATTCGGTATATGAATCCAATCTTATATAAATAAAAGAAAGAGAAAGGGGAATGTTTATTAAGTGTATGTTAGGCAAGTTCTGAGCTAATTCTCCTGGCTAACCAGAATAATTCTCCAAGGCATACCCGGCGCTTTCAACCCCCCTCTGCAGGAAGGGGGTGTAAGGCAGTATTGCCAGGGTGTACGGTAGGGAGCAGGCAAGCCGAGCATGAGTCACATAGGGAGTCGATGGAAGAGGACGATATGGTAAAGAGTAGGCAATAGCCTCGTACGGAGACGAACCGATGGGGGAGGAAGAGGCTGCAAGCCCAAGGAGCTTATAAGGGGTGGCCAAGGCCTAGCCGAAGGCTAGCCTTGGCAGCCCCTAAGAGCTCCCGGGATGTAGCCGAGTAAGGGACCAAAAGTACCCTTACAGGGGGCCGCCACCTCAAACGCACCATATGCTCAAGCGCACCAAATAGTATATTATTGAATTATCAACTATTCTTCCTAAACTTTGGTGTCTTAATTTCTAAGGCCTTATTAGCCTAACTTATTACCAGCACCTGGTCGCTCTATCTTTAACTATTGGCCATTTAATTAACTTTGGGTGTGCGATGGCTTCGCGTCACAATTAAATACTATAACTTGTATAAATATGCAAAAACTAACTCAGTATATGCGTATTATATTCTAGATATTAGCCTCTTTCTTTATATAGTGGGAAAGCATAGTTATGGTTAATAATAATAGAATTACAAGTAATGTAAAGTGTTGGTGCGCTTGAGCATGTGGTGCGTTTGAGGTGGCGACCCCCCTCCGCAGGAGGGGGGTTGAAAGCGCCGGGTAGTCCTTGCGCGTAGCCACAACCGTTTAGTGGCGACCAAGCGAGATTGGATGTGGAGCGCTCGTCAAAAGGGGGTGGAAACTGGCCGTGCACATTACTATCGCGGTCGCTGAAGGGGGCAGTATTTTGGTGTTCCAAACCGTAAGCCCAACTAGGAAGGCGGTAGTAGCCGACCGTCATAACCCTATCGCCGTCATAACTCTGTCACCTAAGCTAAGTAACCTGGCCACCTCAAAACCCCACCAAAAATTAGAAAATTCATACATTAATATCTTAACAGCCACTTAATAATAAAATTTAATAATTTAGGTTTGGGCTTTTATATACACTTTATAGCTTCTATTAAAGTTATATAGTAATTAATTTAGTAGTTGTTAAGATATCGCAATTTGGCTTTATTTTGGCCCATAAATTATAATATTTTAAAAACTACCCAACTAATTACTATGCAACTTTAATAGAAGGTGCAAAGCGTATATAAGAGTCTAAATCTAAATTTTTAAAATTTATTATTAAGTGGTTGTTAACATATTAAAGTATGAATTTTCTAATTTTTAAGGTAGCTAGGTTACTTACGTGGCTAGGTTACTTACTAATTACGTTATATAGGATTATTTTTAATAGGTTAGGTACTAAAATAGTTTAAACTCTATTTTATGGAGATATAAGCTAATAGGTTAGTTACTACTAATTTAGAAGCGCGGTATATATTCTTAAGCTAGAATAGATTCGCTAGTAGGCTTATATAAATATATAAAGATCTAAAATTAATAGTAATAGTAAAGGGGAAGCTTTTCTGGCTTATATAAAGGGGATTAGTAATAAACTATATAACATAGTTTTAAACACTAGTAGCTTAGACTAAGTTGGACTAAAAGGCGTTAATAGCTTAGTATTAATAAGGACTAAAAACTAAGGTTTAAGATATAATAGTACCTATAGAGGGCTCAAGTAATATAAGAGAATTAATTAAGTAGGCTATTAAGATTAATAACTGGCTATACTAAAGCGATAAGGAGTATAGAACGTATTAGGGACTAACGTATATAAAAAAGACACATTAATAGGTATTTAAACTATAGTATAGCGTAGAGCTAATAGATATAAGTAGTATTAAAGAATATAAAAATAGACGACTATAGAAACCTAAAGGATAAGGATTAAAAAATTAGAGGTCTAAAAAGTAGAGGCTAAACTAAGGATCTTAGTAATAGAAGATATTTAAATAAACTCTATAGCAAGAAAAGTGGTATAAAGAGGGAGCTTATATAAACTGTAGAAAATAGGGTTATTTCGCTAGAGACTATAGAGGTAGTTAGTGTAACTACGCGGTAAAGAGAATAAGACTAGTAGATACTATATACGTATAAAAGGGCAATAACGTGCTATAAGGAATAAAAGAGTATTAAATTAAAAGTTTTGCGTTTTGTTATAATAACATATACTAAGTTTATAAGGACAATAAGTATAGCGTAAGCTATTAGCTATAAGAGCTTAAGTTAAAAGGACCTTAGGGTATAAGAAAGTTAGATAAAGAACTAGATTAACTCTATAAACTAAATTAGGACTAAGACGGCATAGCTAGCCAGTAATTACGTTAGGAAAAAATTTACCAGCATTTTTGCAGCATTTAGCAGCATTTGGCGGCTAAATGCGCATTTCGCGCACTATAATATGTAGTATATAGTATTGACTAAGGTGCGGCATACTACCGTATTTAATAATGCGGTGCTATATACTGCTATATTTAATAATACAGTGCAGTATACTGCCGCATACTGCCGTATTTAATAATGCAGTGCTATATACTGCTATATTTAACAATATAGTGCTATATACTGCCGTATTTAATAATATAGTGCTATATACTGCTATATTTAATAATACAGTGCTATATACTGCTATATTTAATAATATAGTGCTATATACTACTATATTTAATAATGCGGTGCAGCTAATTGCGCATTTTATACTTAATACGCAATTAATATATAATGCCCTCCTCGCGCATTCTGTATATCTTACTTACTTTAAGTAATAATTTATATTATTTTAGATAATTTAATATAATATAGCGACGGTTTTCTTTTACCTACCTACCTACTAGCCTACCTGCCTACCTATTTACCTACCTACTTACTTACCTACCTACCTACCTACCTACCTACTTATTTGCCTACCTACCTACCTACTTACTTACCTACCTACTTACTTACCTGCCTACCTACCTACCTACCTACCTAACTATTTACTTACTTACCTACCTGCCTACCTACCTACTCGTCTACCTATCTATCTATCTGCCTACCTACCTATCTACGTATCTACGTATCTACGTATCTACCTATCTACCTATCTACGTATCTACCTATCTACGTATCTACGTATCTACGTATCTACCTATCTACCTATCTATCTATCTGTTTGTCTATCTATCTATACCTACCTATTTATACCTACCCGTCTATATTACCTTAATTTAATCGATTAATTAAATCGTTTATAGTGTTCGCTGGCTAATTGTTTAAAGGGTTGTCTAGCTCTAGCGACGGTTGTTTAGCTCTAGCGACGGTTATATAGCTCTAGCAACGGTTGTCTAGCTTTAATGACGGTTATCTAGCTTTGGCGACAATTATCTAGCTTTAGCGACGGTTATCTAGCTTTAGCGACGGTCGTCTAGCTTTAACGACGGTCGTTTAGCTCTGGCAACAGCTATCTAGCTCTAGCGACGGTCGTCTAGCTCTAGCGACGGTTATATAGCTCTGGCGATGGTTGTCTAGCTCTAATGACGATTATTTAGCTCCGGCGACAGTTGTCTACTAGCTGTTATTCTAGTGTCCCCCTAGGTAGGGAGGATATAAGGAAGAAAGGAAGAAAGGAAAAAAGGGTAAAAAATAAGGTGGCTACCTAGGTGTATATAGGGGGTATACTTAGCAGAGGTATGTGTAGAGGCTATTATTAGCGACTCAGTTAATCAAGACATAAGCACGGCAAAAGGGTCGCGCAAGCCTATATAATTGGATTGTCTATAAACGAGAATCTAAAGCTAGGGAAAGGAAAGGAGAAGAAGAGTAGTGCCGTTTAATGTTTTATAAGATCTTCGTATTACATGACCGCAATATACGGCAATCTGTGGCAACTTGCCGGTGCGTAGTTCTACCAGTGCTGTAACATTACCCCCCCCTCTAAAAAAGCCTGCCCTTAGGCTTTGCCGCTAAAAGTCTTGGCAAGAAAATCTAACCAATTAGACAACTTTAACCGCCGGTTGAAGTTCCTGGATATCTTAACACCTTACATAACTAAGAAATTTCTGGGGCGTTTTTATCCTTATATTCTTCTGGTAGCTTATTATCTTTATTATACTAGCATTCTATCTACTTGTCTAGGTACTTTAGCGGTCCGGGTTTATTAGGGTAACGGCTATAAAACTTCTAAAGCTTATAGGGGCTATTTATAAAGTTCTATATAGGGTACTAAGTGGGGTCTAGGTTATATCCTTTCCAACTAATATAATACTTTAACGTTCCCTTTACAAGTTTATAGGCTAGTATTTCTTTAATTTCCCATTTATTATCGTCGTTAACTTAAATTAGTAGGGGGGGTTTATTCTTTTATCCGGGCAGTGGGTTATTTATAGCTTTCCGTAGCTTATCCGGTAAGAAAATAGGGTAAACTTTAATTAAGTTTAGGAGCTTAACCTTATATAAGTTGCCTACTTTATTAAGAATCTTATACGGTCCTGCTATTTTATAGTCCAGCTTACGGCTAGGCCGTTCTATCTTCTAGTTCTTTATTATAATCCAGACTATATTACCTACAGTAAAGTTAGGCTCGCGCCTATACTTATTCGCCTACTATTCTATTAATTTTTAGGCCTTTTTTAGGTTCGTATAGGCTACTTTCCAGGCTTCTTCTAAGCGCTTAGCGTACTGCTAGGCTTCCTTATAAGATAGTTTTTCGCGTACGGTCTGGGGCCCTTCTAGTCTTTTCTAGTCAAAGCTTATACGGGGTAGGTAACCCATTTCTAGTTAAATAGGGGCAAATCCGGTAGAGTCGTGGGGTAGGGTGGCTTAGGCGTAGTCTATTAAGGGTAATAGTTTGGCCCAGTTATCCTAGAAGTAGTTAATAAAAGGCCGGAGTCTCTAGTCCAAGTATTAATTTACAATCTCCGTTTAACTGTCTGTCTGGGGGTAATATACTATAGAAAGCTTTAGCTTAATACCTAGGATCCGGGTAAACTTATTCTAAAAGGCTGATATAAACTACGGCCTGTAGTCGGATATAATAGTATTTAGTGGTCCGTAAATTTAGTAAATATAGTAGATATACAGTCGGGCCGCCTCTTTAGTATTAATATTCTTGTAATAGGGAATTAAGAACGGGCGTTTACCGAAGCGGTTAATCAGGATTATAACTATATCATATCCGTTATGGTCTAGAGGTAGCTTATAAAAGTCTATAAAGATATATTACTAGGGGCGGTCGGGTATTAGGAGGGGTTTTAATAGTCCTAGGGTCTTATCTTGTGGAATTATAAACCTACGGTAGTTATTACAGTTCCGTATATAGCGGTTAATATCTATAATTATTCCGGGCTAGTAGTAGCGGTCGCTAATAATCCTATAGGTCTTATTTTTTCTAGGGTAGGCCGTGAAGACCTAGGTATATGCTTCGGTAATAAGCCGAGTCCATAAGTTCTGTTCCTCTACTACTACTAGCCGTTTACGGTGCTTAAGTAGTCTACTTTTAAGGGACTATGGGCTAGAAACGTTCCTTGCCTTTTCTTGGTACTTTTATAGAGAAGGGGCCGTACGGTTTGCCTATAGTAGTTTATTAATAAGGTCTAGTTCTATAGAGTTAATAGGGCATATCTCGGCATCCAAAGAGTCTATATTTAGTTCTGCCTATATTTAGGAGTTAAGGTGCTTTAGTTATAGTAGCGCTTAGGTCCGTAATAAGATCTTTATAGCTGTTTAGTTATTTATATCCTGTTTACGCCTTATAAGAGCGTCTGCACGGTTAGTGGCGCCTGGTCTATATATAATTAGGAAGTTAAATTAAGATAGGGTGTCCGCCTAGCGCGCCTATTGGGCTATAAGGGCCTTTATTATTATAAAATATTCTAAGGCCTTATAATTGGAAACTACCTAGATAGACTTAGGGGTGCCTTCTAGTTAGGCTCACCAGTGCTAAAAGCTAGAGATAATAGCTAGCATTTCTTTATCGTGAATTGGGTAGTTTAGCTCAGCATCTACTATAGTCTTTAAATAGTAAGCAACAGGGTGCTATTCTCCGTTTGTCTACTTTTGGGAGTAAACGCCAGCTATAACACTATCTAAGGCATCGGTTTCTAGTATTGAGGGCCATTCTAGGTTAAAGTAGGTAAGTAAGGGAGCAGAGACTAGTCGTTTCTTAAGCTCGTTAAAGGCCTACCTATATATAATATCAAAGTGAAAGGGCCGGTCCTTATAGGTAAGTAGGCTTAGTGGCCAGGTAATCCTGCTGTAGTTCTTAATAAAGTATTAGTAGAAGTTACAGAACCCTAAGAATAACTACACCCCCTTTACGGTCCTTAGGGGTACCTATTAGTTAATTATAGCCGTCTTTTCTAGGTCTGCCTTAATCCCGTTTATACTAATAATAAACCCTAGGTATTTTATACGCTTAATACTAAATTCTAACTTCTTAATATTGGCTTAAAGGCTAGCTTCCTAAAGTTGTTATAGGACTTTATAGATATACTCTTTATATTCCAGTTTATTTTTAGAGTAGATTATAATATTATCCAGGTATACTATATAGAAGTCGTTAAGGTAGTTAAATAGTATATTATTTATATATCGTTAGTATATAGCCGGTCCGTTAGTCAGTCTAAAAGGTAGTACTTTATATTTATACATTCCGTAATGGGTTTAAAACATAATAAGGTTTTCTAATTTAGGGTCCATCCTAATTTGGTAAAAAGCCTAGCGGATATTAAGCTTTATAAAGATCTTAGCTCTACTTATTTAGGCCAAAGTCTCATTAAGTAAAGGTAGTAGGTAGCGGTCTTTAAGGGTTAAATTATTAAGCTTATAGTAGTCGATACAGAAACAAAGTCCTCTATTTGGCTTTTTAGCAAAGAGAATAGGTAAGTTAAAAGGGGCTTAACTAGGCTTAATAAAGCCCTTATCTAGGTTATTAATAAGATACTACTTTATAGCCTATAATTTAGTAGTAAATTACTATCGGAGGGGGCTATAGCTAAGGGTAACCACCTTATCCGGCTTAATTTTAATCTTATAGTTGTACGGTTAGTAAGGCGGGAGTATATTAAACGCTACTTTAGAGAAGGTGTCTTTAAATTTCTAGTATTAACGGGGCAGTTTCTGTTCTACTAGCTCCTTATCTATAAGCTCGCCCTTCTCTTAGGCTAGGGCTTCTTTCTCTTTAATTATTTAATTAATTTCGTATAAGCTAGTTGTAAAGGTAACGGTATTAGGCTAAACTAGGTTTTAGTAGAATCCTATAGCGCTAATATAGCAGATATTAACTAGCGGGAGGTCTGTAGGTTTCTTTACGGATATTTATTAGGCCGTATTTTACGATATAGGGTTTATAGTCTTCCTTAGCTTACGTTCTATTTTCCATAAGTTATCCCTCTAGTTTATTAGTTTAGTATATTATCTAATATTCCTAGCCTTTCTTTATAGCTGCGTAGGGCCTAAGTTCTCTATTAGGGACTTAGCTAGGCCACTACTAACTTCCTAAGTCTCTAGTGCGGGTAGTATAACACAGGTAGTTTGGGGGCGGTATAGTATACGGATCCGTTATAGATTAAGCTATATATCCTTCTTTAAAGCCTAGTCCCTACGCGTTATATTAGCCTAGTAAACGGTATTTATCTACGGCTGTATAAGGTTTTCTATTATAATACTGATCTCTTTTATAAAGGAAGGCGTTAGGGGTATAGTTTTAGGCTAAATAAGCTGCCTATTCTATACGTTAAGCTATAAGCCTAAATAGGCTAGCCATTTTCTCCCTAAGATTATATTATAGCTTCTAAGGTCTATAATAAGGAAGGGGATATTATACTACTTTTGTCTGTTAACACGGAGGTAAATCCGCAAGATAGTTATAATAGGTAGTCCTATCTATCCGTTATAACCGCGAATAGGAACTAGTTTAGGCAGTTCTTTAAGGGGTATATTTAAAAAGTTAGCTAGTTTTATAGTGCACTTTATATTAATTAAGGTAAAGGCATTTACTCCTAAGTTAGCTAAAGCAGAGGTTAAAACTTAATATCTATTATGAAATAAAGTATAAGGGATAGTGTAGCTTCTTCTACTAACTAGCCGACCTAGATTAATATATAATATATTAATCCCTTTTAACCCTAGAGAAGAGTTTTTCTTTAAGGTTCCTCTTTTTCCGGCTCTATATTATCCTCCTAAATTAATAGGACCTTATTTATCTTTACCTTTATTAGGCAGTTCCTTATAGGGTAGCTTAGTTAACCGTATAAAAAGTAAGTTCCTTAATTGCTAAGGGCCTATATATAGGGTTGCTATATATAGGCCGGGTGTATACTAGACCTATAGTAGGGGTAACTATATAGCTAGCTGCTAGGTTAACTATAGAAGTTACTAATTATACTAGGGCACTATAGGCCGTACTTATAGTACTTATAGCCTGGTTTATAAGGTTTCTAGTTTTTAGTTAATTAGCGCATACCTTAATTTAATAAAGGCCTTAGTTAATAGCTAGGTAATAGTCTATAAGTTCCTTTAACGTCTATACCGTAGTATAAGCTAGTAATATAGCCCGCTATAAGTTTAGGGTAAGCTTATTAAAGAGGTCTAGCAGTAGGTCTTTTTAGGAAATTTAGGCCTATCTAGCTAGGTATAGAAAGCGGGTTTAAAAGGCTAAAAAGGTCTTCGTTGTTTTTATATTTAGGCTTTTATAGTTAAGGTGGGCGTTTTATACTTTAAAAAGGTCTTTATAAATAGAAGATAATTATTTAATTATTTCTTCTTTAGAGATAAAGGGGTCTACTAAGTCTTTAGTGTACCGCGGGCGTAAATATATCTAGGCGTCTTTGTTAGTACGGCCGAAGACATAGGCTATTCTAGCTTAGGCGCTGGGGAAGTAGTCTATATTAACTTTAAGCTTATCCCGTAATTAAAGCTTTTAATTATTAAATATAGGGTTAGTTCCGTTTATAAGTAGTAGGGAATCTACAACTTTTGCCGACCGCTTTAATGCTATATAGGCCTTAGTGGATCTAACAAGGCGCTAAAATAGGGCCTAAAGGACTATAGCAAGTCTTTAGTTATCTAATAATAACTTATTATTAGATATAGGAGTATCTCTAGCTTTAAGCAGCTTTTATAGTTATTTAATTTTAATATTAGTAGCCGCAAGCTCCGCCTAGGGGGTTAAAACGTTAATTATTTCTTTGTCTAAAGTATTTAAGGGTCCTATAGCTGCTTTACCTACTACTGTGTTTTGTGGCATGGTAGTAGGGGTATTAAGTAATTTCGGGTAATTTCTTTAGGGTTCTAGTCTGTGTATATCTTGTAGGTCCTTTCCTTAGGGTTCTATTCTTTTCTTTTAGGTCTTATCCTTATGGTCCTAGTAATATCCTTAGGGTCCTATTCTATATTCTTATCCTATTTATAGTTTTATAGATATATTTAAGTTCCTTCTTAGGAAGAAAGAGTAGAGTAAGCTTTAGATAATATTAGTAACTTAGTTAATTAAGGTATAGGTACGGCAAAAGGGACACGTAAGCCTATATGATTAGATTATCTATAAACGAGAATCTAAAGCTAAAGAAGAGGAAAGGAAAAGATAAGTAGTAACGTAAGGAGTTATATACAATCCCTAGTCATATAAGAGTTACGTAAGCTCTATATCTACTATAGCGTCTACTATAACTACTGCTTTTTGCTAGTGCTATAATATATATAAGTAAATATATGGTTATTGTTATGGAAGTAGGCACGAGCTAGAATATAATATACTAAACGGGGTAGTAATTAAAGAAGGCTACGTACGCGTAACTATACGTGGTTAATATAAGGATATTTAAATGCAGAAATAGAATAGGTTAGGTATGGGTATAAATAGAAGTTGTAGGGGAATGTGCGTAGGTGCCTTGGGACAAACGTAAGCACGGGTTAAGAATGTCAAAATGCGTAGGGACGTAAGAACGTGTAAGTCCCGTAACAGTTATTCTATAATACTTAATCTGTCTCTAACGCTAAGTATATATATCCTATAATTTTTTATAATTATTTTATACCTTATCTAATTTAGTATAGGGTCTTATATATTAGAAGCGGTTAAAAAACTAAAGAGTAAACTATCTCTAGCCCTTATTAAGGTTTAATATCGCTTTATTAAAGCGTCTTAGGCTCTAAAAGCCTAACTAGATACTTATACTTAGTTAACTTATCTTTTAAGGGTTTATAAAAACGAATACTTAAAGAAGCTATATTTCGCTAAGTAAGGTTTAACGAAACTTAAGGCTAAGGAGGCCAAAAAGAATTCTAATTAAGAAGAGGCAGAAATAGCTTATCCGCCGGTAGTAGATCTCTTAGATAATCTAGCTTATTTATTACCTTTAGCTAATCCTTTTATCTTTAGCTCCTTAATACCTAACCCGTTCTCTTCTAATACTTCTATACCTTTTTTATAGCTTTCTTTAAATTCTATAGTAGCTCCTAGGTAGTCTTATTATAGCCTATTTACTTAAGTTTATACCATATTTTATTATTAACATCCTTATAATTAAAAATCTTTAAAACCTACTATTTGTCTTCTTCTTATCCTTTATATATATCTACTTTATAAACTAGTAATTCTATATCTTTATATGCTAGTTCTAGTATTATAATATACTATATAGGGTAGATCTTAATTTTTACTAGTAAGTTAAGTCTATATATAACTTCTAAAAATTTTATATAATAGCTATACTTTATCCCCCTCCTTAAGATCTAGTCCCTTAGATTTCCTAGTATTATAGTACTTTTTTATCTTTCCTTATACCCATTTTGCTGTGCTATAGAGATCTTTATAAAGATTTATTAGTATCTTTATTCTTTTTTTAGCTATACTACTTATTTTCTTTACTTATTTTAGTAATAGTAATATCTTAGGCTTATACCCGTAATTTACCTAAAATAGTAATATCTTTATACCTTTCTATAGTATTGTATTGTATATAAACTATATAACTAGTATATATAATTAATATAATACCTTAAATACTACTCTAGTGTCTAATTTAGTCTTTCTGTTTATCCGTCTGTCTGCGGATAATATACTATTAATATTACTGCGTAAACCCCTTATTCCGCTAAAAAATACTTTCTAGAATACTATTATAAATCTTAAATTTCTATTTAATATAATCTTACTTAGTGCTCTATACCTTATAAATACTTCTTTTATATAGATTCTAGCGATATTTTCTACTAAAATTTCTTCTATATATACTATAAAGTAGCCCTATTTAGTTAACTTATCCACTATTATAAGGATTGCGTTATGCCCTATACCCTTAACTAGATCTATGCCCGTTCTAGTATATATAAAGTTATTACTTAGTTAAAGCTTATTAACGAATCTTAATTAATCGTTAATAACGTATATCGTGGTTCCGTTATTAAGAATTATACTATTACGCAGCTTATGTTACGGACGTTTTAAGTACAATGTTACGACTACTTAGAGAGGAGTTAGAAGAAGCTAGTTAGTTAATATAAGCACGGTCCAAGATGGAGCCGATAGAGCTATATGACGAGGAATAGTAACCAAGGTTACGTGACGTGATCTATATAATCTATAGGATCTATATAATCTATAATAGAGTAGATAGAGCACACGTATATTATATACAAGAAGGATTTTATAAGAGTACGGTTGTGTATTTAAGGACCCTTAGTCCCTACCTAGATAGTTCCTTCCTTATAGTAATTCTCAGAATATAATTAAAGTTAATCTGTTAGGCAACCACTCCACTAGTTATTATTACATTGTTAACTTTAATTTATATTACCTATATACCTAGCCTAATAACGAGCCCATTGTAGGACCTGCTATAAGGTTCCGTTATATAATTACTACCTAGTTATAGTATTAAATATAAAAAGTCGAATAATATACCACTAAAAGCAGCCACCACAACGCTATTAACGGCGGCAACTACTTTAAGGTTAGGTGATACTAGTATAGCAGACACTAACTTATAGCAACCTATAACGGTTAGATAACTATAAGAGATAGTTAACTAGTTAATAGAAAATAATGCGATATTAGAAAACAGGATTAATGGGATAGGAGCGGCGAAGATTAAGCTACTATTAATTAAGAGATTCTTAGGAGAGAGATTAAAGCTTAAAGGATTTTTTACGTAAATGCACTTTAAAGTTATATAAGAAGGGGTAAAGCTACTAACACCTATAGATCGAATAGCCTATACAGGACTATTCCTATTAGGAAGAGTACTTAAGTAGTTTAAATTTTACCTTATAGAGATACAGGCAAACAGGATAATAACCACTAACTAAGACATACGATTTATGTTCTTAAACTAGGAAGGGTTTGTAGAACGACTTACGTAAATGTTTAAAGACCTAGAATTAACAACTATAGCGGAAAGAAAACTCTAAGATATTACGCAACGAACCTTAGCAATTAAGTATACAATATAGTTCCAGACGTTAGCGATATAAGTTAAGTGGAATAATAGGGCGTTTATAGCACAGTATAAGTAAGGACTTAAGGCTAAAGTCTAGGATATAATTATCCTAATAGAAGATGCGGACACCCTAAAGGAGCTAATAGATTAAGTAATTAAGATTAATAATCGGATCTACTAAAGGGAATAGGCTAAGAGAGGCTAGGATAGAGTTTTATAGTCGTATAAGGCGTAGAGTACGCAATAACTAAAGCTAAGTTAAAAACTATAGTATGGCGCAGAGCTAATGGACCTAAGTGGTACTAAAGAAGCCTATAAGAGATGGAGTAAGAAACTATAGAAACCTAGAGGTTAAGGATTTAGTAATTATAGGACTAAGGAATAAAGGCTAAACTAGAGATCCTAATAGCGGAAGACGTTTAGGCAGACTCTATAGCAAAGCTAGTGGTTTAAAAATAGAGCTTATATAAATTGCGGAAAATAA
>Ga0307515_10005320_pt1 | contig 26158 bp, 1 predicted proteins | sample 17_EM_MG_FD_194513 | JGI IMG/M metagenome (GOLD analysis project Ga0307515, IMG submission 194513) | Populus trichocarpa ectomycorrhiza microbial communities from riparian zone in the Pacific Northwest, United States - 17_EM | ecosystem: Host-associated > Plants > Roots > Unclassified | place... | reverse complement strand
TTATAAGTGCACCAGACGCGTAAGCGAGTGGTTGGTGCACTGAACGCGTAAACGCGTACCTGGCGTACCGAACGCGTAGGCACGCGGTTAGTACGATAGGTGCTGTAATTATACACTAGCGGTACTTAAAAAATGAAACTACTTATATACAGCCTCCGTAATTGCTTTAATAGAACTATAAAATATAAAAGAAAATACATAGGAAATCTCCCCCGAGGTGCCGTCTAGGCTGCCTTCTAAACGGTGCCCTAAGCTGGCCGTAAGTTCTGCTTACGGTCCGTAGAATAAACCATACGGCCTTTTAACGGGTAGTAGATGAGCTATAAGTCGGATCGTAAGGGCCGCTAAGGCGCTAGTGCTAAGCGAGCTAATAGCGATTTTCTATCCCGGGGATAGAAAATCGTAATTGGTTAATTTGACTACCCTATAAAATTCGGCGGGTTACGTAAGTCCACTAAGTTCCACCGTAGCTTTCTACCGTTTTCTACCTGTACCGTATAATGAGCCATACAGCCTTCCAACAGGCCGTAGACGTACCCTAGGTGCTCCGTTAGTCCCGTTTTACCCATTCTATAACTTCTAGGTTAAGCTTATTCGTGTTAATTAGGGTTTTAAGAGCTTAACATGGCTTTACCTTAGTTATAGCGTCTACTAGGTTATCTCCGCTACTAATCCATTTAACCTCTGTAATCTTGCGCCGTTTATAGGCCTAATATAAGCATATAAGGTCGACTATAAGCCTCTTCTTTTATATTATACCTAGTTTAACTAAGCAGTTATAGAGGGACTTTAAATTAGTGTATAGAACCAGGGGTAACTGCTCCAGTTATAAAATCTTCTAGACCGTTAATTTAATTACAGCTGCTATATTAAAGCTATAGGCTAGTGCATATAGCTTAGAAGCTAGTACACTACGGGTTACTTATTTGCACTTAATTAAAGACTAGTATAGTATATTTGCGTCCTAATTGCGGTCCGTAAGTACAATTATAAAGCCAATTTGTGATAATAGGTCTTTATTATTAACAAAAGATGCGTCCGTAAATACTAGTAGGCTAAGGGAATTTAGGTCTAGTGGTATAAAAGTAAGTCCCCTTGCTGCATTATTAATTTGCCACTAGATGCGCTTATTAAGCTGCTTAATATTTTCTTTTTACGGGTCTACTGCCTAGGCCATAAAGAACAGATTATAGGCAGATTTAGGTTGACAGACTATGGCAATATAGGCGCCTCTTGCACGCTGTGCAGCGTATTAGTCCTTTATATTTACGGTCTTATAGGTCTCTCCGCGGGAACTAGTAAGGTCCGTAGGTTTTACTATAATAAGCTTTAGGTTTTAAGCTTAGCGTTTCTAAGTTAGCTTAATTAGGTTGCCCTTTTATATAATTAGGCCTCTATTAAACTTAATTAGATTCTGCTTAGTTAACTGCTTTTACGGCTTTGCTAAGAACTTGGCCTTTTATAGTTTAGTTTCTTTAACGTCTGTAAAGGTCTGGTCTGCTAGGAATAGGGTATTATCTATTTAGAGTCCAATAATACTAAGGCCGTTTAATGGGCTATATAAAAGACAGGGGTCGTAGGTTAACTATTCTATTTTAAGTTTACTAATATAGTGCTAGTAGTATATCTTAAACCAATGATTTCCAGCTTTTGGTACTCTATATAGAGGTTTTACAACCTATAAAATTGTTCCTAGTTATAGGTTAAGTTTGGGGGGTGGCCGTATAAAGATATCCCTACTTAGGTAGGTATTAGACTGCACATAGGCTTACGAGATATCCCGTAGGTAAAGAGCTATGGGTTTACTTTACTATAGTCCGGGCGTAAGTGCAAGTATAATCCGTTGGCTAACTTATTAAATTATAGGCAATTATATAAGGACTAAGCCCTTCCCTTAGTCGTTATAGGCTTATATAATAAGCCTTAATTTTTTAAAAGCTTTATTAGTACCCGGGTGCTTAATTTCGTTAATAAAGCGTAAGTTAAATATACGGACGCCTTATAAAACGTCTTTCTCTATTATAACCGCAAAGACGCCCTTTTTAAGTAGTCCGTTGATCTCTTTACGTCATAAGTCCGTAAAGGGGGTTTCCTATACTAGAACTAATATATTTGTAGGCGGAGATTGCCTTGCGGGTATTCCTGCGGAGGTTAGGTAAGTCTCTATTATAGTATTCTTAGTTATGGGGTGCTTTTAGGGGCGTCCTTAACCGCGCTTTATAGTAGGTATAGCGAGTTTAGTGGGTTTCTAGAGGACTTTTGGGGTAGGTAAGGGTGCTTCTAGCTTATCTAATTCGGCGGTCGCTTCTGGTTTGTCTGGTTCAGCGGTTACCTCTAGTTTATCTAGCTTGGCAGTTGCTTCTAGTTCGTCTAGCTTAATATTATAGGTGTCTTTGGGCTAAAAGTAGGGTTTTATAAACGTGCTCCTAAAGTTGGTCGGGCCGCTAGGAAGTTATATATAGTACGTCTTGTTTTCTACAGCTAGTAAACAGTGGGGTCCGGTCTACTTACCGCTTTTACACTATATAAGGACTTTAGAGTTAAGCGGGAGGTCGTGTACTAGGGTTATATTAGGTCCGTTGCGGTAGTGTAGGGCGTTATTAACAGCTTATTTAGCCCGTAGCTTAACTATCTTAGCTATCGCCTTCCGTATTATAGCTGCTTATTCTATAATAGACAGGGCAGAAGGATCTAGGTTACTTATCCTTAGGTAAGCTCCGTAGACTAAAAGGGTAAGTACTAGTCTATCTAGGCCAGCAGTGTTGTTAACGGCTTTTACGGCCATCTGTAGAGCCAGTTCCTTTTAAATATCCTTACACTCGTCTATAATAATCTAGTAAGCTCTTTATAGGGCTAGATAAGCTCGCTTAATAAGCCTAATAAACTAATGCGCCTTAACTGGAACGGCTTTTGTTAATATAGCCATAGCTATAGTATATTACTAGAATTCCTTGCTAATAAAGTTCTTACTGATGTTATAGGTAATATACTCAGGAGGTCCAACGTATATGTTAATCCAGCAGGTCCGTAAAATATCCCAAGTATACTTTATAGATATATTTTGCAACTAACGGGCGGCTTAATAGCGGGTTGCCTTGTCAATTATATATAATACTAGGCTGCCGTTAATATATATAATATCTATATATACTAAATGGTTAAAGTTAAGATCCTTATAAAGGGTAAACTTAAATCGGCCTGGGGAACGTCCGTATTTCTAGCAGTAGGAGTAGTATTTAGTTAGGTGGTTAATTACCTTCCTATTAACGTCATTATATCTAGAACGTTTAAGGACTCTATATAGCTTTTCGGCTAATAGGTGGCCGAAACGGCAGTATAGGCGGTAGATTTCCGTACTACTAAGGTAGTATGGGTTATAGTCAAAAGATTCCTAAATGTAGGTCTATAAAGTCTCTCCCTATATAAGGAACGGGTGTCCAAATCGTCATATAATTGGTAGGGTGATATACTTGCTTCCTAGGGCAGTTATGGGGCCAATTAGGGTATCCGTAACGTTATTGTAGTACACCTATAACCTATCTATATCCGCAAGGCAGAGTAGGAAAGGGGTGTCCGCCTTTACTACGTGGAAGTTAACTAGGCCAATTAGAGTCTTAACTACTACTAATCCGATTAATGCAGTTAAGCCGATGCCGAATTGGACGGTTATAGCCCCAGTTTACGTAATATCAATATCCGTATTGTCATTTATAGTGGTCCTATATGCGAGGTATTGTCCGTAGCCTGCGGTAGACTTCTTAGAGGTACTTGTGTTAATTATAATACTATAGAATTCCTTAGGGGTATAGCGTTCTATAGTAATATATGCAAATAGGTCCTATTTGTAATCTGTAACGTCTATAATGGGGGTGCTTATGAAATAGTTTTTAGGCGTAACTAAGTATATAAAGGAACGGTCGGCTAATACGGTCGTAATATTAAAGGCTTAGCTATCCATAAAAGGTCTAAAAGTAGTTAGGAATGTCTCTAAGGTCTCTTATTCCTAAGCGTCTAAATTAAAGTCAATTATAAGGGCTTCTATTAACTCATTAGGGGGCTCTTCTACTTCCTTTCCTTTGTATTCTAAAATGAACTAGCTAATACGGCTATTAAGTCTCTTCCTAGACTTATTATGTTCTTCCTAGGTATGCCTTATAAACTAATATCCTTCCTTACCGCATATAAAGCACTTCTGGCTGGTTCATCTATAGGGGTATATTTTTATACGGGGGTTACTATAGGGGTTATAGGTAGGACTTAGTCGGTACGGGTACTGCTAGCGGTAGCGGCGGTCCGTAAAGTAGACGTCTAAGTCTGTTTATAGATATTAAATATCCGCAACGAAGGCTTAAGTGCTGCCTAGTAGGTTTAAGACTTTATACGTTATAATAGAGGAGCGTAAATTATTAATAAGGCCAGCTAAGGTATCTATAGGCTTATAGCAGGCGTACTTGCAGGGCTCTACTTCCTAGTAGGCCGTAATAAGTTTATTATATAGGAAGTCGTCTATTTAAAGCTTAGCGTTAAGGCCGTACTATAAGTGCCGGAGGTCTTTAATGAGAATTTACAGGCACTCTATAGTCGATTTTTCAGTGTTCTTGTTAATTACGGTCCATAGCTTAGTCACATTCCATTAGGTAAGGATATTACGCTTATATTCCGGTCCTTTAAAGTAGTTACGGGTAGCTTTATATAGCTTATTAAAGGGAACACCAAGGGGGTTACTCTTGAGGTTAGTGTAGTAGTAGTTAAGTGCTAGGCCGCACAGTATAGTAGAGTAAACTTGGCTAAACTCCTGTTTAGGAATATTGGCCTTCTAACAGAGGTCTGTAAAAATAGTTAGTTTAAAGTTAAAGTTATCGTTTTCATTACTATACTTAGATTCGTCGGTGTAGAGCTTAGCTAGGTTGGCTAGCTCCTTACCATAGGTCTTTACTTAGGTATATTACGGATCTATAACTTACGGATCTATGGCTTATGGATATATAGTTTACAAATATATAGCTTGCGGATCTATAACTTAGGCAGGTTATAGATCTATAGCTTTATTAACGGAAGGGTTTTAGTCCGTATTTTGGTTTATAGGGGTATTACGGTCTATAACTTAGGTACTAGGTGTGCTTTAGCCCATAAAATTAATTCCGAAATTGCTTAGGTTTATAGGACAAATTTAGTTAAGTAGGTTAGGTATAAGGCTAGCAATACTATTAAGTTTAGGAGAAGCAGAGAGATTATTCATGGCTTTAACCTAGTCTAGGATTTTCTCTTTAGTCCATTCCGTTTGGTCCTCCTCCTATATTATATTGTATAAGGACTGTACAATAGTAACTCGTTTATCCTTTTTAACCTATATACCTTAGTGACGTAAAAGGGTTCGTAGGTTATAGATAGCAATAGGGTTACAAGCCTTAAGAATAGCTTCCGTAAAGTCCGCAAAGTCTTCCTTATATTACTCCCATAGGTCGTCATTCAGAAGCTTATAGTGTCTATATTTAAGAATTTTGAAATTAATATAGTTATTAACGTCGTCCATAGACGTAAGGTCAACTCCTTAGCTCCACTTCTTTTAACCTTCACTAATTTGCTTGCTTATATCTGCTATATTATATAGCGTTATATATCTATATAAGCTATAGCGGGTTATAGTAGCTTATAGCGGGTAGAGGAGGTCTTATAACGGTCCGTAAAATCAATTAGCGGGTCCGTAACAGTTTAAGGGGTCTTATAGTAGTCCGTAAAGGCGATTAACGGGTCCGTAACAGTTTATAAAAGGGTAGGGGGTTTCTATAAGGTCCAAAGAGGTTTAGGGTTTAAGGGGGTTAAGGATAGGGGGTTCCGTATAGGTCTATATTCGCGTTTATAACTTCTAGTAAACCGTACTAAGACTTAAATAAGTATACAGAGTTAAAGATAAGTCCGTAATCCCCAACTTCCGACCTTCCAGCAGGTCGTACTAGGAGTCTAAACAGGTAGTCGCTGTCGTATATATCGCTCGGTGGGAGGTGTCAAGTAATTACTAATCTGTGCGCGCTCACTAATTAGTGTTTATACTAACTTAATAGCACAAGTAAGTCGTATCCACGGGCACGAAATACATGTAGTATCGTATGCTTATTTAAATGGTGACTATTAATTATATAAAGCAGACTACGTGGTCTATATACTAATGCGTCCTCCCCCTAATTAGTCAGTGCTTCATAAGTGCACCAGACGCGTAAGCGAGTGGTTGGTGCACCGAACGCGTAAACGCGTACCTAGCGTACCGAACGCGTAGGCACGCTGTTAGTACGATAGGTGCTGTAATTATACAGTTTTAGTAATACATTAATAATACACTTCGCGAATTCCTTAATATATTTGTTACTATGTATATTAATAATATCTTAATCTATTTATTTTTACTTTTTAAGCATTAAAAGCATATCTAAATAGTCCTTAAACGCTTGCGAGACACGGGCTTATAATGCAATATTAAGAAATATAAGTTCTACGCATTTAAAGTTATATACTTAGGCCTAATTATATCCCGTAACAGAATTAAAATAGATCCTAAGAAAATTGCTATAATTATAAACTAGGAAAGTCTTAGTAGTATATAAGATATTTAAAGATTTTTAAGATTTGTAAATTTCTATTATTAATTTATTAATTACTTTTTAAAAATTATTTAGCTATTAGTAAACTTAATAAGGAAGAATATAAAATTTAAATAGACTACTAAATATAAATAAGCTTTTAACGACCTAAAATATTATTTTATAACTACTCTAATTCTTACCTACTTTAATCTAAACCTTAAATGTATTGTTAAAATTAACTTATTTAATTATGTACTAAAAGGAGTGTTATCGCAATATAATAAGAGTAGCGAGCTATGCCTAGTAGCCTTTCTCTCTTAGAAACTTACCCCTACTAAATTAAACTATAAGATTTATAATAAGGAACTGCTTATAATTATTAGGTGTTTTAAATAATAATATTTAAAACTTAAAGAATTATTATTTTTAATATGCGTATTAACGGACTATAAAAACCTGTAGTACTTTATAACTATAAAGCAATTAATATAACGCCAAATTTGTTAGGCCGAATACCTCTTATAATTTAACTTTAAGATTATATACTAACCTAGTAAACTTAATTAAAAGCCTAATTTATTAATATAATAATTATAAAACTTATTTACTAACGCCTCTAATAAACGGATTATAAATTAATTATAAATTCTACTGCCCCCTAAACACTTTAAGAAATTATACCCTATATTTTTAGACGCGGAGCTTAATAGAAATAAATTAGAAATTAATAAGTGGGATATAGAAATTAATAAATTAAGAGAGCACAAATATAAGAATAACCCCTAGATAGTAGATATAATAGAAGCAATTTAAATAAAGAAACGGTAATATAAGGATATTATACTCGCCGAATGTAAAATCCGTAATAATCGGTTATACTATTAATAGAAGATAGTAGTCCCGAATTCTAAACCCTTATAATTTAAGATACTTAAATTTATATACAATTCCCCTATAGTAGGGCATTCTAGCTATATAAAGACCTCTAAGATTATCTAATAAGTATATTACTGGCCTATAATGTATAACTATATACGAAAATACGTTTAAGTATACAGAATGTGTGTGTGGGAAGACCTCTTATATAAAGAAGTAAGGAGTACTTTAACCGTTACTAATTCTAATATAAAGATGGCGAGATATCTTAATTAACTTTATAGTTAACCTGCCTAACAGTAATAGGTTTATAAATATTATAGTAGTTATTAACTGTTTTATAAAAATGCGATATATAATTCCTATAGACTTAATTAGTATAATATTAGTAGCCAAATGTTTTATTAAGCACGTCTTTAAGCTATATAGACTTTCTAATTTAATAATATCCGACCGCGGAAGCTAGTTTATTTTAGACTTTTAGTAAGCCTTATATAAATAATTAAATATATAAATATAACTCTTAACTATATTCTATTTAGAGATAGATAGTTAAACTAAAATTATAAATGCGATTATAGAATAATACCTATAAATATACTGCTCCTACCTATAAAACGACTGGGAAAAGTGGCTACCTTTAGCTAAGTTTACTATAAATAATATAAAAAATAAATTAATAGGCGTGACGCTGTTTTACGCAACCTACGGATAAGACCCTTAACTTAGATTTAAACTATAACCTAAAATTAATATAATAGGACCTATAATTAAGAGGATCTAACTAATTAACATATATAACTTTATTGATTAAATAAAGTAGTTAATGGAATTACTATAAAGTAAATTAGCGTACGCTTAAACGGTATAGGAATGGTATATAAATAAAGGACGAGCTCCCGCTTAGGACTTTAAGGAAGGCGATATAGTTTACCTAAATATATAAAACCTAAAGACTTAATAACCCTTAAAGAAACTTAATTAGAAGTTTGTAGGCCTATACTAAATTAAAAAGAGACTAAGCCTATACGCTTATAAGCTTAAACTGCTAACTAAGATAAAAATATATCTAATGTTTTATGTAAGCTTGCTATAACCTTTAAAGGGTAAACCTATAACTTATAAAGTGCCGCCGCTACCTCCTATAATTATTAACAGCGGTAACGGTTCTTACTTTATTAACTTAATTAATAATATATAATAGAAAATATAATCTAAATAATTTAAGCTCCTTATTAAGTGGGAAGGATATAAAATATAAACTTAGGAAACCTATAACTAGATTAAGACTAACGCGCCTTCCCTAGTAAAAGAATTCTATAAAGACTATCCTTTATAGCTTGCTTTAGCTAAATAGACACGATATAAAGGTAAATAACTACTACCTAATATAAATATATGAAACATAATAGTAGGAAGCTTAAAATTAAAAAGAACTTAAAATATATTATAATATTTGTAATATAATTACGTAATATATAAGATGTTAAGGAACTTTAACTACTAGTTAAAGTTATTTAATTAGTTAGATCTACTTTGCTAAGACCCTTTATAAAGATATTAGTTCTGCTTACCGCCTTAACTAAGCTAATAGCGATTTTCTATTTTGGGGATGGAAAATCCTAATTGGTCTATTTAACGATAGAACTGGTAAAACTCTATACTGCTACTTAACGTAAGTATATAAACGCGATAAGTAATAAGTCTTAACTAAAATTGATTTATTTTAGACCTTTAGCTAAAGGGGGGGATACTGTAATAGGACTAGCCTAGTTATAGTAGGAATGTTTTAGTGAAACACTTAATAGACGAATTCCGACGCTTTAACTAAATTCTGCCAAATTCTAATAGCTTAATTGACTTCTGCTAAGTTCTGCTAGATTAATTAAATTCTACTAAAGTCCGTTAAAGACCGCGTGCGTATATACGCACGTATCGACCACTAAGACCCCTAACTATTTAATTATATAATTTTCTCGTTATTCCCTTCTCTTCTTTACGCAACGTCTTGTTCTTAGCGAGAGCTATATACCCTTAGATTTAGATAGAATTTATATCGTTCCTTTAAATCTTCCCTAAAGTCTTTTCGCGCCCTTATAAGAAGCTAGTATACTATAGGTTACTTGTTTACATTTAATTAAAGACTAATATAGTATATTTGCGTCCTAATTGCGGTTTATAAGTATAATTATAAAGCTAATTTATAATAATAGGTCTCTGTTATTGGTAAAGGAGGCGTCTATAAATACTAGTACGCTAAGGGAATTTAGGTCTAGTAGTACAAAAGTAAGTCCTCTTATTTCATTATTAATTTGCTACTAAATACGCTTATTAAGCTGCTTAATATTTTCCTCTTATAGATCTGTTACCTAGGCCGTAAAGGATAAATTATAGGCAGATTTAGGTTAACAGACTATAGCAATATAGGCGCCTCTTATACGCTATACAACGTATTAGTTCTTTATATTTACGGTTTTATAGATCTCTTTATAGAAGCTAGTAAGGTCTATAGGCTTTGCTATAATAAGCCTTAGGTTTTAAGCTTAGCGTTCCTAAGTTAGCTAGATTAGGTTGCCCTTTTATATAATTAAACCTCTATTAAACTTAATTAAAGTTTACTTAGTTAACTACTCTTACGGTTTTACTAGGAACTTAGCTTCTTATAGTTTAGTCTCTTTAGCATCTATAAAAGTCTGGTCCGCTAAAAAGAGGGTATTATCTGTTTAGAGTCTAATAATACTAAGGCCGTTTAATGGGGTGTATAGGAGGCAGGGGTTATATATTAACTGCTCCATCTTAAGCTTATAGATATAATGCTAGTAATATATCTTAAACTAGTAGTTTTTAGCTTCTAGTACTTTATAAAGGGGTTTTATAACCTATAAAATTATTCCTAGTTATAAATTAAGCTTAAGGGGTGGTTGTATAAAGATGTCTCTACTTAGGTAGGTGTTAGACTATATATAGGCTTGTAAGGTGTCCCGTAAGTAGAGGGCTACGGGTTTAGTTTACTATAGTCTAGGCGTAAGTGCAAGTATAATCCGTTAACTAACTTATTAAATTATAGGCGATTACGTAAGGACTAAGTCCTTTCCTTAGTTATTATAAGCTTATATAATAAGCCCTAATTTCTTAAAGGCTTTATTAATACTAGGGTGCTTAATTTCGTTAATAAAGCGTAAGTTAAATATATGGACGCCTTATGGAACATCTCTCTCCGTTATAACTGTAAAGACGCCCTTTTTAAGTAGTCCGTTAATCTCTTTACGTTATAAGTCTATAAAAGGGGTTTCCTAAACCAAGACTAATATATCTATAGGTAGGAGTTACCTTATAGATGTGCCTGTGGAGGTTAGGTAATTCTTTATTACGGGGTTTTTAGTTACGGGGTATTTTTAGAGGCGTCCTTAACTACGCTTTACGGCAGATTTAGTAGGTTTAGTAAGTTTATAGGGGACTTTTGGAGTAGGTAAGGGTGCTTTCAGTTTATCTAGTTTAATATTATAGGTATTTTTAGACTAAAAATAGGGTTTTACGGACGTACTTTTAAAGCTAGTTAGTCCGCTAGGGAGTTATATATAGCACGTTTCGCCTTCTATAGCCAGTAAACAATAAGGCCTAGTCTAATTGCCGCTCTTATACTATATAAGGACTTTAGAATTAAGCGGGAGGTTATATATTAAGGTTGTATTAGGTCTGTTACAGTAGTATAGAGCGCTATTAACAGTTTATTTGGTCCGTAACTTAACTATTTTGGCTATTACCTTCTATATTATAGCTGCTTAATCTATAATAGATGGGGTAGGAGAATCTAGTTTGCCTATCCTTAGGTAGGCTCTATAAACTAAGAGGGTGGGTACTAGTCCGTTAGGGCTAGCGGTATTATTAACGGCTTTTACGGCTATCTGTAAAGCCAGTTCCTAAAGAGGGAGGACGAAGATGGTAGATGCTTTAGGGAATGTAGAGCACTATAAACCCCTAGGCACCTACTATAGACTGCAACCTATATAGAGAAGAAAGAAGAGAAATGCAAAAGAAACTAGGCTCTTCTCTCTCTCTAGAAAAGCTATTTTGTACACAAAAAGGAAGAGAGGCGCTTTTTCTATTCCTAAGTAGGACAGGGATAGCTACTAGAAAGTGGCTAATAACAGCAGGATTTATAGAAGGAGGTAACTCCTACTAGGCTCTTAGTAAAGAGATATTAGTAAGTAAAAGGACAGAAATAAACTATAAAAGGACAGGGATAGGCGTTAGGACTTCTTATTTCTTATAATTTTTTACCACTTTCTCATTCCCTAGTAGTTGCTTATAACTTAGTATTTTACTAAGGAACTATAAACCCCTAGTTTAGGGGCTTATAAACTACTAGGATATAGTTACTAGTACATATTAAGCTGCCCTAAGGGATTCATGTATATAGGACTATAGCGCTATAGCCTAGAGGCTGCATACGCAGTATTGTACGTAGTATAATACAACGGATATAAAAAAAATAAAAATAAAAAAGCCAGTTCCTTTTAAATATCCTTATACTCGTCTATAATAATCTAGTAAGCTCTCTATAGAGCTAAATAAGCTCGCTTAATAAGCCTAACGGACTAGTACGCCTTAACTAGAACGGCTTTTATTAAAATAGCTATGGCTATAGCGTACTATTAGAATTCCTTACTAATAAAGTTCCTACTAGCGTTGTAGGTAATATACTTAGGGGTTTAACGTATATATCAATCCAGTAGGTCCGTAAAATATCCTAAGTATATTTTATAGATATATTTTATAACCAACGGGCGGCTTAATAGTAGGTTACCTCGTTAATTATATATAATACTAGGCTGCCGTTAATATACATAATGTCTACGTATACTAAGTAGTTAAAATTAAGATCCTTATAAAGGGTAAACTTAAATCGGCCTAGGGAACGTCTATATTTCTAGTAAAAGGAACAATATTTAGTTAGGTAGTTAATTGCCTTTTTATTAACGTTATCATATCTAGAGCGTTTAAGGACTCTATACAGCTTTTCAGCTAATAGGTAGCCGAAACGGTGGTATAGACGGTGGATTTTAGTACTAGTAAGGTAGCACGGGTTATAGTTAAAAGATTCCTAAATATAGGTCCGTAAAATCTCTTCTTATATAAGGAACGGGTGTCTAAATTGTTATATAATTAGTAGGGTAATATACTTACTTTCTAGGGCAGTTGCGGGGCTAATTAAGGTGTCTGTAATATTATTATAGTAAACCTATAACCTATCTATATCCGCAAGGCAGAGTAGAAAAGGGGTATCCGCTTTTACTATATAGAAGTTAACTAGGCTAATTAGGGTCTTAACTACAACTAATCTAATTAATACGGTTAAGCCGATGCCAAATTAAACGTTTACGGCCCTAGTTTGCATAGTATTAATATCTATATTATTATTAATAGTAGTCTTATATATAAGGTATTATCCGTAACCTATAGTAGACTTTTTAAAGGCACCTATATTAATTATAACGCCATAGAATTTCTTAGGGGTATAGCGTTTTATGGTAATATATATAAATAAGTCCTATTTACGGTCCGTAACGTCTGTAATGGGTCCAACAAGTATACTTATAGGCTAGTTTTTAGGTGTAATTAAGTATATAAAGGAGCGCTCGGCTAATATAGTTGTAATATTAAAGGCTTAGCTATCCGTAAAAGGTCTAAAAGTAGTTTAAAATGTCTCTAGGGTCTCCTATTCCTAAGTATTTAAGTTAAAGTTAATTATAAGGGCTTCCATTAACTTATTAAGAGACTCCTCTACTTCTTCTCTATTATAGTTTAAGATAAACTAGTTAACCTAGCTGTTAAATCTCTTCTTAGACTTATTACGTTCTTCCTAAGTATACCTTATAAACTAATATTCTTTCTTACTGCACACAAAGCACTTCTAGCTAGTTTATTTATAGGGGTATACTTTTATATAGGGGTTGCTGCGGGGGTTATAGGTAGGACTTAGTCGGTATAGGTACTGCTAGCGGTAGCGGCGGTCCGTAAAGTAGGCATCTAAGTTAATTTATAGGTTTTATAGGTCTGTAATAAAGGCTTAAGTACTACTTAGTGGGTTTAAAACTTTATATATTATAATAGAGGACCGTAAATTATTAATAAGGCTAGTTAAGGTATCTGTAGGCTTATAATAGGCGTACTTATAGGGTTCTAGTTCCTAGTAAGCCATAATAAGTTTATTATATAGATGTAACAAAGCCTTATAGCAGGAACTACGGTAGACTTATTAATAGGCTAGGTATATAGGTAAATAAGAAGTTAACAACGTAATAATAACTAGTGAAGTGGTTGCCTAATAGATTAACTCTAATTGTATTCTAAGATTTACTATAAAGAAGAGAAACTATCTGTAGAGACCGTGTATTCTTAAATATATAACTCCTCCCTATAGTTAAGGGTTTAGTACGTTAGTACGTCGCGTTTCTATATTCCCACGTTTTTACGTTCTAAACTTATAATATAACTAGCTACGTAACTTGGCTACCCCTTATCCTATAGCTTAATTGGTTCTAGCACCTCCTATATTATCTTAACTAACCCATTTATATCTATCCTTAATAGTCGCACTACTACCGATATAAGGTCCGTAATACCATCCCCCTCCTCTTTATCTTTGTCCTTGAAGATATCTTCTATCTCTAAGTTGTTTATTAGAGGTATAGCATTCCCGTCTTTAATTTAATAACCTTTATTATTTCTAATACCTCCTATTAGATCCTCTATGTCTAATTATTATAACTAGCTAGTAACGTTTATCCTATTACTTAGTAAAGTTATACCGTCCTATTCTTATTATGCGGAGAAGAAGTTGGTATATATTACGATTGCGTCTTCGTCTAGTCGCCAACCTTCTTTTTATACTAAGTGTACGCGAGCGAATATGCGGTTATTCTATAATGTTTAATTTGTCTCTAACGCTAAGTATATACGCTTTATTATTCTTTATAACCGTCTAGTTCCTTATCTAATCTCCTTTAGGGTCGCGCGTATTAGTAGCAGTTAAAAGACTAAAGAGTAAGCTGGCTAAGGCCCTTATTAAAGTTTAGCGTCGTTTTAATAAGGCGTCCCAGGCTCTAAAAGCTTAACTAGATACTTATACTCGCCTAAGCCGTTTAATAAAGGTTTATAAAAAGGTACGCTTAAAAGAGCTTTATTTAGTAGAGTAAGGTCTATTTAAACATAAGGCTAAGGAGGCTAAAAAGGATTCTAATTAAGAAGAGGCGGAAATAGTTTGTACGCTAGTGGTAGATCCCTTAGATAATCCGGCTTATCTATTACCTTTAACTAATCCTTTTATCTTTAGCTCCTTCTTAATATTACCTAACCTATTTTCTTTTAATACTCCTATACCTTTCCTATAGCATTCTTTAAATTCTATAGTAGTTCCTAGGTAGTCTTATTATAGCCTATTTACTTAACCTTATACTATATTTTATTGTTAATATCCTTATAACTAATAATCTTTAAAACTTGCTATTTATCTTCCTCTTATCCTCTATATATATCTATTTTATAAATTAATGGCTTAATATTCCTGTATACTAGCTCTAGTATTATAATATACTATCTATTCACTTGCTCGCAGAGATAGAGATATATTCTAAATAATGTATTAATTAGGGGTGTAGGCCCAAGGAGAGGGTAATTATCTTAGCCTGCTGTATTGCATAGTAGGTTCCCTACTATCTTAAGCAGTGGTAGATAATTATACACTCATTGCCCCCCTCGGGCCTACCGCAAGCCTAAGAGGCTGCAAAATCTATCTATAGGGTAGAGGGTGGGAAAGCGAAAAGCCGAAAGGCTGATTGTGATAGATATTAATATTGCTGTTTGGAGGGAAGGCGTAACTTCGCTTTAAATAGACATTTTTATCTATTTACTTGCTCGCAGAGATAGAGATATATTCTAAATAATGTATTAATTAGGGGTGTAGGCCCAAGGAGAGGGTAATTATCTTAGCCTGCTGTATTATATAGTAGGTTCCCTACTATCTTAAGTAGTGGTAGATAATTATATACTTATTGCCCTAAATAACGCGTACTATTAGAAGCTAGTGGTATAAGGCCTGCCCTACAACTAATATAGAAGTAGGAATATATCTTGTCTTTTTTGCGCCCGTAGGGTATCGTTAAAAGACTATTTAGGTAACCCAGAACCTAGGTAATATTAAAGGCTATTAATAACGAACCTAGCGGTATAAGGCCTGCGCCCAATAACCAATATAGGAAGAAGGAAGGGGGAAAGCTAGAAAGCGTTAATTTAAAACCTGTTAAAAAACCCTATAGGAAAAATTGTCAGGAAAGACTACTTATTAATAGCTGCTGTGGAAAAACGCGACGCGAAACTTCGCGATCCTCTAGGGGTAAGACGTTTTATCACAACAATAACACAACGCCGTACGGCATAGTATTATTAAGGCTATAAGACGAATAAATAACAAAATCTCTATTAAATAAGCCTTATTTTAAAGCGAAAAGCCAAAAGGCTAATTGTGATAGATATTGATGTTGCTGTTCGGAGGGAAGGCGTGACTTCGCTTTGAATAGACATTTTTATATAGGGTAGATCTTTATCTTAGCTAGTAGATTTAACTTAAATATAACCGGTAAAATCTTCTATATAATTTCGAAAGGTCCTAGTCTAACATAGTTTAACTTCTTACTTAGTTATTAGCTCTTAAAATTTTTATATAGTAGCTATACTTTATCCCCCTCCTTAAGATCTAGTCCCTTAAATCTCTTAGCGTTATAGTACCTTTTTATTCTCTTTTATACTTTCTTTATTAATTCTATAAGGTCTATATAAAGATTTATTAGTATTTTTTATTCTTTCTTTAGCTATACTACTTATTTTCTTTACTTATTATAGTAACAACGATATTCTTAGCTTATATCCGTAATTTGCCTTAAATAGTAATATGCCTATTCCTTCTTATAGTGTTATATTATATATAAACTATATAATTAGTAGTAGTAATACCCAATTATTCTGTGTATAATTAATAAAATGTCTTAAATATTATTTTAGCGTCTGATTTAATCTTTCTATTTAACCGTCCGTCTGCAGATAATATGCAGTAGAAGTTACTACTTTAACTCCTTATTCCGCTAAGAATACCTCCTAAAATGCTGCTATAAATCTTAAATCCCTATTTAATATAATCTTATTTAGTACTCTATGTCTTATAAACACTTCTTTAATATAGATTTTAGTGATATCCTTTACTAAGATTTCTTCTATACATGCTATAAAGTAGCCCTATTTAGTTAACTTATCCACTATTACTAAGATCGCGTTATACTTTTATCCAGTAATAGAATTTCTTAACTTTAGTAACTTAATAATAAAGTCCTATAATATAACCTCCTATAGTCTCTCTGGTATTTTAATAGGTTATAGCCCTCTATATAGCTTATACCTTATTAGTTTATTCCTTTAGTAATCTAAATACTCCTTTATTACTTTTCTTGCGATATTTTAGATTTTATTAATAATATATTCTTCCTAAAGTCTTAACATTAAGCCTATTGCTCTATTATATCCCTAAGTTATTCCCCTATAAAAATCTTCTATAAAATACTCTACTATGCCTTTTAGGATATACTTCGCTTCTTAATTTTCGTATATATCTATCTATAGATCTTCTAGCTATGCTTTTAGAATTCTTTATACCTAAAAGCTCTTTAGTATCTCGTAGACTCTTTCTAGTTTATTATTCTCTTAAGTTGCTACTAGCTTAGGGTAATTATATCTAATTAATCTATCCTTATCTCTGCGTAGCATTGCTCCTAATAGCTTCTTATCGTTCTATAATCTAGCTTTTTTGCTTAGCGCGTTTACTCTTATATTTTTAGTCCCTTTAGTATACTAAATCTTAAAATAGTATTCTATAAGCATCTCTGCCTATCTAACCTATTTGTAATTAAGTTCTTTTATTATTAGGAACCCCGTTAGGTTCTTATAATCCATCTTAATTATAAATAGTTTTTCTGCACCTTATAAAAATGCTCTTTATTTCTTAAGTGCTGTAACTATACTTAGCAACTCCTTATTGTAGATATTATAGTTTAACTCTAGTAGTGTTATCTTCTAACTATAGTATACTACTAGATGCTATACGTCCTAGTGCTTCTATAGCAAATATGCTCCTAGTATAAAGTCTAATATATCCGTTTCTATAACCGTGTCTAATCCTAGTTAATAGATTTTAAGGATTAGCTTCTAGGTAAACAACTCCTTAAGTTCCTTAAATAGCTTCTTCTATTTATCTCCCTATGCCTATAGTTCCTCTTTCTTTATAAGCCTAGTAAATAGTTTAATATTTTTTAACTACTGTGCTATAAACCTTCTATAGTAGTTGTAAAACCCTAAGAATAACCTTAACTGCGTTATATTTTCTAGTTCTTGCTAACTTACTATAGCTTTAATCTTCCTTAGGTCCATACTAATATAACCTAGTTTAATAATAAATCTAATAAAATTAGTCTTCCTAGTAAAGAACTTATATTTCTTAATTGCTACTAGCATCTATTCTTCTTATAGTCTCTTTAAGACCTATTTAACGTATTCTCTATACTCTTCCTTAGTTATTAAGTAGATAATAATATTGTTAAGGTATACTATAACAAACTTATTAAGGTATTCTTCTAACACACTATTAATTCTTTTCTAAAACATTACTGGTATATTTATTAACCTAAACTGCATTACTAATAGCTTATATAGTCCTTCTTTTAACCTAAAAGCTGCTTTTTATTTATTGCCTTTCTTAATTCTAATCTAATAGTACGCCTATCTTAGATCTATCTTTATAAAGATTTACGCGTTACCTATTTAATTTTAGATTTCGCTAATTAAGGGTAAAGAATATCTATCCTTCCAAGTAATGCTATTTAACTATTTATAGTTAATATATAGCCTAAGTTTTCTATTCTTCTTTAGTACGAACAGTACTAGATATCTCGCTAATAATTATAATAGTCTAATATATCCCTTTTATAAGTTCTCTTAGATAAACTCTTTAAGTGCTCTTAACTCCTCTTAAGTAGGCTTATAGGTTAAAAAGAACCTTAGACTTATTCCTAATTCTAACTCTATTTTATAGTCCTATACTATATAATCTACCAGCTTTTTACTTTTTAGGCTTTATAGTTTCTTACTATATTTATAGTATCTCTTTAGTATATAACTTAAGCCTTACTTAGTCTCTTTATATATTGCTTTAACTTAGTACTATACTAACTTAGTTTATTATTATATCTTACGGCATTAAGTATCTCTAATATTAACCTATCCAGTAATCTAATTAATCTTTAGATTATATTCCTATAACTAAGGCATTCTTAATACTGCCTTATCCTATCCTAATAGTAGGATATTAAAAAACATCTTAATTTATCTTCCTTTAATGGTTAACTAAATAGGTCTTGTTTTAAGGTTAATAATCCCTCCTCCGTAGGTTATTAGATCTCCTAAAATTGTAACTAATAGGTAAAGTTATTCCTTCTATCTATAAGGTAATCCCATTCTTTTTACTACTATTAGTAAGATATAGTTTCTTATTACTCTACTATCTATTAGTGCTTTAAACTGCTAATCTTACTAATTAACTTATAAATTTAGGTGTTGTTCTTAAATTCCTTTAAGGGTCTAAGGCTTTACTACTAGCTCCCTTTAGTTCTATAGGCCTCTACTTTTCCTAACTATTAGCTGCTTAATCCTGTCGCACTTAGCTCGTTCTTTAGCCAATACCTAGTTTACTTTTTATCCTCTATATACTATAAACACGTATTCTTTAGGTATTTCTACTACTATTATCCGTCTAAGTATTCTTCTATAAGGAATTTTCCTAGTTAAAGTATTAAGTCCCCTAACTCCTAAACTTCTATTAGATACTAGCTATGTATATACTTAGCATTCCTATACTATTGCTTATCTGGCGCCTAATATATCCTTATAGGGTATTTCCGATTCTTTTCTTTCGGATTTTTATATATTTTATATATATTATGCATATATATAATTTATAATAGCGTGTAATATACTAAGTGCTTTAGGTTAACTCTTAACTTATCTTTATCTTTAAGCCTAAACCCTTACCATACCAACCTAAACGTTATAACTTTATTCACGAGTACTAAAATACGTCTCTTACTTTTCTAGTCCTTTAATCGTTCCTTTAGATCCTTTAATATTATAATTAAGGCTCCCTTAATATAAGTTATAGCCTTTTTAGTAATTGGGTGGTCTTAGATAACTCTTTTATCTAGCTACATATAGAAATCTTCCTACTTATCGTTATGTCGTTGCCTATGCCACTTTTAGTACAGTTATTAGAGTATATACGGCTTATCCGTAAGGAAGTATCTTCTTATTACTATATTATAATAGCCTTTTATATATCGTTCCTTAACCCTAATAGGGATTTTTAAATCCTCTTTATCTTCCAGTTTAGTAAGCTACTTAGCTCTTAGCGTACCTACCCTAGGCCTATTAGTAATCCTTTATACTAGTGCTCTGTCCCTTATATAACCTAGTATACTAGTTCTTTAATCTAGTTTCTATTCTTACTATACGATAATTCTCTATCTAAATTCCATTATGGTTTCTTTTAGTTTTCGCCTTACAAGTAGATCCTTAAAGCCCTCTTACTTCTTAATCTTAGTTTGTTTAATAGTTCTTATTTATATCTAAAAATCTTAGTCCTATAGGATTCTTAATCCTAAGCTTGCTTCTGTCTTAAGCTTAGCTCCAGCCTTAGTCTAATTAGGCTTCTATAGTGTTCTTATCTTGTCTTAAGAGTCTTATACCTTTAGGAAACTTCGTCCTAAGCTTATTTATATATTACTAAACTAAGCCATTGCTCTGCTCTATCGGTTATTGTTTATTATAGGTCCTTAAGCTTATCTTATCCCGTCTTAGAAATTTTAAGCGTCTTACATCTCTTCCTAAGAATCTTAAGCCTTTAGCCTTTTACCTTTATTAAGTGCCGAAGTAGTTCGCTGTCCTACTTCTCTTACGTCTTATAAAGCGATAGACATTGTATTTAGTGGGGTTTTAATCCCTACTAATATTCCCTATTCTATGGTGGAATTATCCTTTACCTCTTTTATAATATCTCCGAGGTCTATATGCTCCTAGTAAGCTACTTTTATTACCTTATCGTCATTAAATATTTCGCCTATATTAAATTTATCGTCCTTAATGTCCAATCTGTAAACTAGTTTATTAGTTCCTTTAAACTCTAATAATTTTAGTTCCTATGGCTAATAGCTTGCGCTATACTTAGCGTCCTTATAAATTTGGCATATGTTATTATAATAAAATACAAAATTGTTAATTAAATATTCTTTTATTCTTTATAGTACACTATTATCCCTCTATATATATATATCTTCTACTAGTCTCATTCCATTTACTACGTAGTAACTCTAACTACTTCTATAGTCATTAATGTAATAACCCTGTTTTCCGCAATTTATATAAGCTCCTTCTTTAAACCATTTTTCTTACTATAGAGTCCACCTAAATGTCTTCTGCTGCTAAGATCCCTAGTTTAGCCTCTGCTCCTTAGACCTTTAATTACTTAATCCTTATCCTCTAGGTTTCCATAGTTATTTATTTTATTTTTAGTTTTCTTTAGTACTACTTAGGTCTATTAACTCTGCGCTATACTATAGTTTCTAATTTTAACTTTATTAATACGTACCTTACGCCTTATATAACTATAGAACTCTATTCTAACCCTTCTTAGTCTGCTCTCTTTAGTAGATCCTATTATTAATCTTAATTACTTAATTAATTAAATCCCTAAGAGTATCCGCATCTTCTATTAGGATAATTATATCCTAGACTTTCGCCTTAAGTCCTTATTTATACTATGCTATAAGCGCCTTATTATTCCATTCGACTTATATTGCTAATATTTAAAACTATATTATATATTTAATTACTAAAGTTCTCTATACTAGGTTCTAAAGCTTTCTTTCTACTATAGTAGTTACCTCTAGGTCTCTAAATATCTGCGTTAAGCGTTCTATAAACCCGTTCTAACTTAAGAATATATATTATACCTCCTGGTTAGTAGTCGTTATACTATGCTCTTATACCTCCGTAAGGTAAGGCTTAAACCACTTAAGTACCCTTCCTATTAAGAATAATCCTGCGTAAGTAACTTAATCCATAGATGTTCCTAGTTTAACTCCTTTCTACGTAACCTTAAAGTGCATTTACGTAAGGAATCCCTTAAGTTTTAACTTTTCCCCTAAGAATCGCTTAATTAAGGGTAACTTAACCTTAGCTACTCCAATCCTATTAATCCTTTCTTTAAATATCCTATTATTATCTATTAATTAATTAACTATTTTCTATAGCTGTCCAATGGTAACTAGCTAAGAGTTAGTGTCTGCTATACTAGTGTTATTACTTAATCTTAAGGTAGTTGCTACTGTTAATGCTATTATAGCTACTGCTTTTAGTAGCATATTGTTTAACTTTATTAATACTATAACCTTAGTAGTAAATGTGTAATAAAGCCTTATAGTAGGAACTATGGTAGACTTATTAATAGGCTGGGTATATAGGTAAATAAGAAGTTAATAACGTAATAATAACTAGTGGAGTGGTTGCCTAATAGATTAACTCTAATTATATTCTAAGATTTACTATAAAGAAGAGAAACTATCTATAGAGACTATGTGTCCTTAAATATATAACTCCTCCCTATAGTAAAGGTTAAGTATATTAATACGTCGCGTTTCTACGTTTTTATATTCCTACGTTCCAAACTTATAATGTAACTAGCTATATAACTTAGCTACTTCTTATCCTATAGCTTAATTTGTTCTAGCGCCTCCTATACTATCTTAACTAACCTATTTATATCCCTTCTTAGTAGTCGCACTACTGCTAATATAAGGTCCGTAATACTATCCCCCTCCTCTTTATCTTTATCCTTAAAGATATCTCCTATCTCTAAGTTATCTATTAGAGGTATAGTATTTCCGTCTTTAATTTAATAACCTTTATTATTCCTAATATCTTTTATTAGATCCTCTATATCTAATTATTATAACTAGCTAGTAATATTAATTTTATTACTTAGTAAAGTTATACTATTTTATTCTTGTTATATAAAGAAAAAGCTAGTATATATTATAATTACGTCTCTGTCTAGTTACCAATCTTCTTCCTATACTAAGTATACGCGAACAAATATATAATTATCCTGTAATATTTAATCTATCTTTAACGCTAAGTGTATATATCTTATTATTCTTTATAACCGTCTAGTTCCTTATTTAATTTCCTTTAGGGTTATGCGTATTAGTAGCGGCTAAAAAACTAAAGAGTAAGCTAGCTAAGGCCCTTGCTAAGGTTTAGCGTTATTTTAATAAGGCGTCTTAGGCTCTAAAAGCTTAACTAAATACTTATACTCGCCTAAGCCGTCTAATAAAGGTCTATAAAAAGGTGCGCTTAAAAAAGCTTTATTTAGTAGAGTAAGGTCTATTTAAACTTAAGGCTAAGGAGGCTAAAAAGGATTCTAATTAAGAAGAGGCGGAAATAGCTTATACGCTAGTAGTAGATCCCTTAAATAATCTAGCTTGTCTATTACCTTTAACTAATTCTTTTATTTTTAGCTCCTTCTTAATATTACCTAACCTGTTTTTTTCTAATACTTCTATACCTTTCCTATAGCATTTCTTAAATTCTATAGTAGTTCCTAAGTAGTCTTATTATAGCCTATCTACTTAACCTTATACTATATTTTATTATTAATATCCTTATAATTAATAATCTTTAAAACTTACTATTTATCTTCCTCTTATCCTCTATACGTGTCTACTTTATAAATTAGTGGCTTAATATTTCTATATACTGGCTTTAGTATTATAATATACTATATAGGGTAGATCTTTATCTTAGCTAATAGGTTTAACTTAAATATAACTAGTAAAATCCTTTATATAATTTTAAAAGGTCTTAGCCTAATATAGTCTAACTTCTTACTTAGTTATTAACTCTTAAAATTTTTATATAGTAGCTACACTTTGTCCCCCTCCTTAAGATCTAGTCCCTTAGATCTCTTAGCATTATAATACTTTTTTATTTTCTCTTATACTGCCTTTACTAATTCTATAAGGTCTATATAAAGATTTATTAGTATCTTTATTCTTTCTCTAGCTATACTACTCGTTTTCTTTACTTACTATAGTAATAACGATATTCTTAGCTTATATCCGTAATTTGCCTTAAATGGTAATATACCTATTCCTTCTTATAGTATTATATTATATATAAACTATATAACTAGTAATAATAATACCTAATTATTCTATATATAATTAATATAATGTCTTAAATACTGTTCTAGCGTCTAATTTAATTTTTCTATTTATTTGTCTATTTGCGGATAATATATAGTAGAAGTTACTGCTCTAACTTCTTATTCCGCTAAGAATACCTTCTAAAATACTACTATAAATCTTAGATCTCTATCTAATATAATCTTACTTAGTGCTCTATATTTTATAAATACTTCTTTAATATAGATTCTAGTAATATCTTCTGCTAAGATTTCTTCTGTGCATACTATAAAGTAGCCCTATTTAGTTAACTTATCTACTATTACTAAGATTGCGTTATGCTCTTATCCAGTAATAGGATCTCTTAACTTTAATAACTTAATAATAAAGTCCTATAATATAACCTCCCATAGTCTTTTTAGTATTTTAATAGGTTATAGCCCTCTATATAGCTTATACCTTATTAGTTTATTCCTTTAGTAATCTAAACACTCTTTTATTACTTTTCTAGCTATACCCTAGATTCTATTAATAATATATTCTTCTTAAAGTCTTAATACTAAGCCTGTTACTCCATTATGCCCTTAAGTTATTCCCTTATAGAAATCTTCTATAAAATACTCTGTAATGCTTTTTAGGATATACTTTACTCTATTAAAAAAGAAAATGGAGATCTGACTGCCGGTTTTGGAGGGTTCTGTCGCCGTTTTTGGAGGTCGCGTCGCCAAAACTCCCCGCTGCCCTAAGCCTCTTGCTTACCGGTCTAATGTTAAGCCTCTCACTTACCGCCCTATGCCCCTTGCTTTTTAATAGGCAGACTATAATCCTTCTACGCGCCTGGCGCTAAAGCTATATATACTCTATAGCTCCTACCTCTAATCTGTTTAATCTAGGCCTCGTTTCTCTTATTCTCTACCCTCCTATCTCCTTAACCCTATATTGCTCTTTAGATCCTTTCCACCGTTATTGCCCTTTAGGTCCCTCCTGCTGTTACTACCCTAAGTTCTCTTCTAGCTCCCTAGAATGCGGCGCGCTTAATTATTAGATTGTAGCTTATTATCTAGCGTTACTAACAATAAGTATATAGATATAAATAGCGACGATAATAGCTACGGGACAGAACCGACCGTCTTTAATAGTAATACTAATAGTAATGCTAATAGTAACGCCGACTGCGACGCCGATAGTGGCATTAACTATAACGCTAATAGCATTACTAGATCTAACGATGCTTGCGAAGCGCCTGCTTAAGTATAGCTTTATAAGAATTAAGACTATCTACTAGAATACTACCTTAAACAGTTAGAAGAGTTTAAGGAATCTAATTTTATAACGCAGGACTATGCTAATAGCAGTACGAATCTCCTTAACCGTATTAAAGATTAATAGTATTAGTAAGTAATAACCTGTTCTATAGCTTTCTCTTAGGCTTAACCTAGAGCTAATAATTTTTAGATACTGCACCTATATAAGGAAAGACCCTAAGAAAACGTACTAAGTCCTCTTGCTTTGGCTGCTTTATAGCTTTTTTAACTAGCTCCTAAATTAGAAATGAGGGAAGGGGGGTAGGAAATAATGCGGGATAAAGCTTTCTAGCTCGCTTAGTATATACTAGAAGTACTATCGCCTTATATATAAGAGAGCAACTAGTAGGAAAATTGCTAGTAAATTAACCCGCTAGATATATAAGGTAATTACGTTCCTAGTTAACCCTTTAGCCTAGTAAAGTAAGGCGGAGCTAAAATATCTTTTCTAGGTACTTTGGAAACTGGCGAAGAAACATAGCTTAAGTAATAAGAAGTAAGAAAAACCCGTTATGGACACAGAGGATCTCGCCCTAGTTTTTAAGATTAACTTAGTTATAACTAGAAAGAGATATATAGTTAGGTGATATTAGATGCAAGTCTATTTCTTACTATAGCTAGGCCTTTACACCGTAAGCTAACCTAAAGCTCTTCTTAACCTATGCTACCGATATATAATAATTACACTTATTCGCGACCCAGAATGCGGGCTTTATAAGATCGTGCCTAAGTTTATATTTAAATTCACTAAGGAATATCTTAGCATAAAAGAAGCGTATATTCCCTTTCTACCCTATTCCTCTCCTTACGCTTACGGAGAACCAGTAATACTTTCCCAATTCTTAAGATTATCTTCGACCCTTCGCTTATTCTTAGCCCTTATGTCTTTCTTTTAGGCCTTTTTTTTACTAATAAAGCTTTTATAGCCCCTAATCTAACGTCCGTAGAGCAGCTTAGTAAGCTATATATTAAGCCTAGGCGTAATAAGTTGCCGCTACCACTCCGTTTAGACCTAGATAATATCCCCGTATTTCAGCAATTAATTAAAACCCCCTACGGCTAT
>Ga0307515_10005319_pt1 | contig 26162 bp, 29 predicted proteins | sample 17_EM_MG_FD_194513 | JGI IMG/M metagenome (GOLD analysis project Ga0307515, IMG submission 194513) | Populus trichocarpa ectomycorrhiza microbial communities from riparian zone in the Pacific Northwest, United States - 17_EM | ecosystem: Host-associated > Plants > Roots > Unclassified | place... | reverse complement strand
AGTAAGTTTATAATGCTCCCAGGCCACACCCACAGAGTTGTGGTTGCATCGCTAAATATTTGCAGGTGGGGAGTCGGTTGCCATGCCCAAACGGGCCGGGAATGCCAAAGTTACGATCCATGGGATAGGACTACTCTTCCTCTGTAACGATTTAGGCTCGGAGTCTCTGCGTATGCACTGTCAAATGTTTATATCCAGATGGTATCGAGCTCTTTTAATCCCTAAATATATTTTATTCATCGAGTTTATCACTTATTTGTTAATGGGGTTCACCTTTGTCTGGCCATTGATAATAGAAAGGTTTTGCTTTATCCATATCGGTCTCTTCTACCTGTATTATTTTATCCCTAGCAGTGTTCTTTATTTACGCATAAAACCTGAACCGTTAAGTCAGTTAGTCTGGTCTGATCGCATCTTTGTCTTTCATACGCTTCTCAATGTTGTTATGTACTACTATTTCTTTTACTCACTCGGGGGGGCGTTCAGATACCCACGGACGGAACACTGGTTCAATCTTACAAGGTGTGGGTCTGGTGAAAGTCCATGATGTACTCCCGAATCAACTTCATTCTCACAGTTTATTGGGGCTAATTTGGAATACATACGGTCGTACATTGGCTTCATGAGTTTGGTCGTGTGTGCCTGCTCTCTTGGGAATGTGCCGACTCGGGATTTTATGACTCTACACCACTCCAAGCATCCGAATAGTCCGTCCTTCCAGGCAACACTACGCCCAAGACTAGACTATGATTTTCTGGGCAGAGAATTCTAGACCATTTGAGACTAGGGTAAATTTCTTAGACTATATACCTACAGGACTCAATAGTCTCTATGGTATCCAGGTGGGAAACGGTGGAAATCATGTTATTTTATAGTATGATTTGTTTTCAGGCCCACCACTGACACTCCGGCCAGTTCTATGCCCCTCCCATGCTAGTTTCAAGGCTGACGGCTACTAGCGTCAAGCCGCCCACTAAAATCTGGCTATCTTTTGGGCCTACCACTGATACCACCACCGGATGCCAACTCCCGGGAGGTGCTGGTCACCTATAGGTACCTGTATGGGGTCCTAGTGGAGCAAAATCCCGCCCCAGACGTTCTAATCAACGAAATTCTGCCCTAGAATGGACCACGGCTTTGAGCCCCGAAACTGTTTGGATCCCTTCACCACCCTCATCAGCTTGGTATAATACATTAACGGACAGACTCGAGCAATACACGCATACAACTTCTACTTCTTAGACTGATATAACCAAACGGAGCGCTATTGCGAAGGAGTACTAGCTTCAAGGCTAGTTGGGGATTTCCACTGCGATAACTTTAATGAAACTGCACCCTGGACTTGAGCGGAGACAACTATGGAAAACGACTCATGATGTTTCGATATGCATGAGTTGCGACAACCCTTGTCGGGCGTTAAAACTGGGCTGCGGTGGCGGTTGCAAGTAAAGTGTGGAGTTGAGGGATGGTTTAATGAGTGTACCTTTGTTTTTTTGACTCACTTTACTAGAGGGGAGGCGAACGGGTTTAGAGGCCGTAGTGTTCAAAGTGAAGACATCTGTAGTACCTTCCATTATGTAATAGTAGTGAGTAAGGAAGCCACAACTTGAACTCGAAGGATTTCCGCGGGGAAACTTCTAGTTATGTACCTTGTGTGTCATGGCCGCGAGCGGCCGAATACATTATAATTTCAACAACTGGTACCAAACATTCAAGTCTCCCAATCTAGTCACCGAGAGTCACGTACACAAGCAGAAATTCCACGCCCCATGCAACACGAATGGTGCCCAGAAGTAGGGTGCTCTCGTCTCGGGCTTGACTCGAATTTCCCGTACCGCTTCTTGCAAGAGCCCTGCCAGATTGACCTGACCACCCGAATTTCGGGACTCCCTCAAAAAACTGCTATAGAAGGCTCTGGAGAACGCTTCGCCCGAGAGTATATCGTTTATTGGCCAAAGGGTTGCGATAACCGCTGAAGCACCGGCATAAAGATATCCCGATATAAAGCCGAGGGGTTCATCTCCTACGTCTATACGCTCCACACCCGATCCACAACCAATTAGGCATACCAGCGGTGAATAGTTCTTCAGATCCATACCAAAAACCTCTCTCGCAGTTAGCTCCTCATCATGAAATATCATCGCATTGCTGAGTTCGTGTGACGCAACCAAGATATGACCGTGGTAGTGCAACACTCGCGACTCTGTGCAGAGGTTCATATAGGTTTCTTTTCTTGCAGCAACGTTGGTAAAAACCTCTCCACCAAGAGTTTGTTGGATCAATTTCGCCGCCGATTCTCCTCCGGGTGTGTTCCCAGTTGGATTCCCAAACGAATTGACCTGCTTTTCTGGATTGGTGATATCTGCAGTATAGGATTGTCTTTGAAGGAGAGGAGAGGCATATGCATATACAACTGGGTTTCGCTCAATCAGTGGTACCCCATCAACTGGCAGTGCGTGGAGAGGAATTTTGAAGAGTATCCTGGTAGGACAAAGCACCAACAACTCCCCAGGGCTTGAAACCTCCGAAAGGGACAAAGGCCGGCAGAGCTCTACCAGTTCCGCAAGTGTTTCCTCTGCGTCGTCCGGATCCGAAAGGTCATCCTTAGAGTCGCACAGCGAGGAGTACCAATCACTGACGGTTGAAAGCTTGATGTCCAAAAGAAACATGAAAGCGTTTTGGCCGTGACGACGAGTTAACAGATAAACGATGTCGCCCGATGTCACCCAATGGACAAATATGGAATTCCGATCCACATCGTTGATTTGCATTTCGTCGGGGCAAGGATGAGTCGGGATATCAATTTGGTTCACATTAGTGGTAATACCAGCGGAGCGAAGAGAATTGCCAAAAGCCCGTGCTTTCAATCTCTCCGCCCAAACCCAGGCCTCCTCAAATGCGGAAATTCTGAAACAAATTTTGAATGCCAAGCCGGGTATGTCGTAAGGTTCCAACCGACTCCTAGATTGTATTAAATACCGGCTCATAAGCCCTGGCAGGCCGGGAAGACCACCGTTGTTCTTCACTTCTTTAGACCAAAGTTTATCAGCCTTAGTCACATGCTCCAAAGCAGTAATCATGGCCCCAGTATCTTCCCTCGACCTTGCGTACCAGAGGTATGCGAGTACCGATTCGCAGCAGGCAACCTCATCCATGTTGCCCAGTCGACCCGAAGTCTCGGAAGCTTCCAGAAGCGATGACTCCGATAGTTTCCACAGGTTTGTGTCATTTGTGGCTCTGTATTCTTCCAAATATGCTCTACCTCTCGAAAATAAAGTGTGAGCTTTGAGCGGTTCTTGGACGGTAATGCATCCTCCAATTATCGAATCAAACCCCTCAATCGCTCCCTTGAAGTCCCCGAAGTCAAATTTGGCGTGCGCTAAAGTGAAATCCAGTAATAACTCCTGTTGAGAAGAAATATTATCGGCTGACATTCTCTGAAGTACTTGCCTAGCCCGTGACAGCCAAGGCTCGCCTGTGGGATTGTTATTTGACTTCAGTTCAGTTTTGTACTGAAAGTGCATTAAATTTTGAGCGTAGGAGAATTGTTCTTTGAGATGACCACTGCTTTCAGCTTCGTGATAGAGAATTTCGAGCGTAGTTTTCTTGCCCTCCTCGAAGCGCTGCTGTTGATACTCTTCAGTATCACCTTTCTCTACTCTAGTACGATTTGCAAGTAGTCCCTGAAGCAAACATTCCGCGTCGGCGATCGAGTCGTCATCTTCATCCTCTTTTGCGTATATGAATGATCTATACGCCCACTTCATAGCCTCACGAGGGTCCCCAATAACCTCGTAAAGCCCGGAGATTGTCGCCGCCAGAGTATACTGTAATTGGGGAATCGAACATTGTTTATTGTCTTCGAAAAACTCGGTGCATATCCGGATTGTTATACCCGACCTTCGGTGATCGCATTCATCCTCTGCAAGGAAATCGACCACGTAAGCAAGCCAAAATTCGAGCGATGAGCCCTGTCCTCGGTTACCGTATGCACTCCGTATGGTTCTCGACACTTCTGTATCCTCGTTTGACAATTGGGCAGTAGAGCTCGTAACTTCGACATCCCTGCAATGGCTTTAGCAGGTGGATTTGATGGATAAATTAAATTTATTGAATAGCTACCCACTTACGGAATATGAAGGCGAGAAGCTAACAGACATCCGTACTGTATGAACTTTTCGTTTCGCCGATAGATTTTTGCGATAGCCCAAAGACATTCATGGGCCCCTCTCCATTCATCTGTGGCTGTGAATCTCTGAAAAAGCTCCAAAAGACGACGAATTTGATCAGTCTGAAGATATTCTTGCCCAGAAAGGATCAATTCTAATTGTATCCATGCTATGTTAACCTCGTTCCCTGTTCGCGTGAAAGCTCGCTGGGCAGCGAGTAGTTGGAGACTCTGGTCATGTTTTCCGCAATTTCTTAGGCATTCTGCAAGGAGGTGTGAAAATCGCGCTTCCAGTTGTTGCTTTTCCATTGAAAGTACTGGACTAACGTTTCGAAGCTGGTCTAGCACTTGCTGTAGCTGTATTGCTCTTTCTGCTGCATCGGTGGCCTGGAGTGCAGGCGGCCGTACCAGCGAATGGAACAGCAGCAAGCCCTCAAAATCGTCACGGCATAACAAGTCTTGGTGTAAGTCATCTTTGATCGATGCTGGAGGAAGTTTTGAAGGGTCTACTGTTGATTTTATTGAACACCGTTCTCTCATGTCTTGGATGAAGGCATAAAGACAGATCAAATAGAGCTTGAAATTTTTCAGCGGAGACATTCATTAAATCCTTAGACTACTATGGGTCAAGGAGAGACTAACCTCCTGGCTCCCAAAACCGGGGCTTCCTAATCGTAAATCTCCGAGCCACCGCTCAGCAATGGCTTCACACATAGCAACTGCTTCCTGCAATCTCAAGTCCGTATGGACCCGGCCATAATGGACAATGAGCGTGCAGATTGCTCTATCCTTGTGTTCAATATTCCCATCTGAATCCGACCCGGCCATGTCTTCAGCAATCGTATCGAATCGGTGTTGGAGCGAGTAGCAGAGTGCGATTTCTATTTTTAGTTCGACATCACCGGGATATTCGTTCGACAGTTGTTGAAGCAACCGAAGGGCATCGGAGTTCTCCCCACGGCACCGCAGTGAGGTTGCTTTGCGGACCGATTCCGACTTATTCGTGAGTTGAGACATCATGAATACGTACAGCGTAGAAGACGATAGATGAACCCCGCTCAGATGTAGCGTAATTACTTCCGCAGTTACACTTTCGCAGCTGCAGGGCGTAGGGTCTGCCAAACAATAGGTTTGTCTACAACCTTCCACGTGACGAAATAAAGTTCGGGAGAGACTTGCAATTCCCGGCATCCACTCTCCTAAGTGAATTGCCCCTTATGGAAACAACTACAGGGAATGAACGTCCGGAAACGTGATGCACACGAGTGGGGGTTCTACCCCGCATTGCGTCAAAGCGCCCACCTTGTTATCAGCCTCAGGCACCCCCGAGACTTCCGCTAGCACTTCCCACCATGTCCCACCCAGCACAACCACCCTCCGACAACGAACTGCGTTTTAGGGTCGAACTAGAGGACGATCCAATCAAAAATGCCGAGCTCGGCAGCGGTTTCTCCAAGCACGACGGCGCGACGACTACCAAAAGCCTACCACTCGATCGGAAAGACGGTAGCGCAATCGAGCATTACGAGGCTTCGAACTCCGCTGGATACCTGGACTTCGAAATCACCTCTGCACAGCCCCTCGAGGACGGAAATGCGCTTCTTGTCTTACACGTCACCTTCCATCCCTGCATCGGCTGGACCTTTGCGAACGCTACAATAACGTGGAGATTCTGGGGTATCGAGACGGACGGCACCCCCAGTCCGCGAGTCGTCGCTCACGCTCCACGGAAGTCCTACGGCGCGGTAACGACAGAAAGGAAACGGTTGGTTTGGGGCTTGGAGCTTCCCTTAAAAGTCTTTGGGCCGGTAGACGCTGGAACTAAGCCATCTGTGAACTACAAGACCGATAGAGAAGCGGAACATTCGATGACCATTACCGGAACTCCTCGAGGAACTCCTTTCAAAACGTATGTGGTGTGGACTTTGGAGCAAAATCAATCTGTCGGCGCCGGGCTCCCGTCGGAGGTTCAGTTGGCTACTGTGGTGGAACATCATGGTCTAATCAAGTGCACGGTCGATGTCAAGGCAAGACTTAGTGCTGGCTTGAAGCCTGGTCGCTACCTCCGATCGAAGTCTGGGGCAAGTGGGGCTAGCGCAATCTATTTGGATCCGGCGAAGCTTCAGGGTCGCTTGCAAGAATTCAAAATCGGTTGGGGAACGGAGGAAACGTACAACAAACTGCTGGCTGATTGGACAGGCGAAGTGGATGGTGCTGTTGTGAAGTTCGGTCAACCTGTGGCACACCCATAACCACTTGGCCTTAGACTCGTAGCTCCGGAGTTACAGGACGGGTTTGTTACTTTCGCTTGTGTTATTTCGTTTGTCAGTGGGTGATGCTTGGGAATTTCTTTCCATGAACAACGTTATAATAGGGCGGAGAGTTTGTGAAATTAGAAGTATCTGTGATGTCCGGCGCCTTCTTCTCATTCATTCCACGGCTAGAATTTAGCCCAGATCACAAGGAATCACTCTTTCTTGGCTTTTGGACTCTGTTGCATATACAGGTCTCAGCCGGAGATGAGTCTCGTATGGCCGGAGCGGAGATGTCTTGTATAGCCGGAGCGGAGGTGTCTCGTATGGCCGGAGACGGTGATGTCTTGTATGGCCGGGGCGGAGGTGTCTCGTATGGCCGGAGATGACTGTTGACTCTGATACGGGCTGATAGCATTCAGCCATACTTGCACTCTCATATATATTGGCCTTGTGGCCCTCTTAGATAGAATACAATTAAGCTTCTAGCAGTCAGTATTTCAACAGGTTATGAGCCCGGTTATCGCTACTATCTAAATCCTCATGATCTCTTTCACGATCTTCAAATAAGAGCCTCAAGAACCCTAAACCTCGTCACCGTGGCAACAACCACATAAACAGCACTAACACTCAACACCACGATCTCACGATGCCTTCCTCCGAACCCGCCGCCTTCAACAAGACCAGGTGGGGCGACATCCCTAAGCTTACTCACGCCAACTACGACAAATGGAAAGATGACATGATACTCATCCTGTCAGCCATGGAAGCATATGCAATCTTCACCGGAGAGGATCCTGAACAGCAGCCGCTTGATTTCGACCACGATGAAAACTATGATGATTGGAAGGCCAAGGAAGCCAAGGCTGCATCTATAATTAGACTTTCCTGTTCCCCTGAAGTACAGCGCATCATTGAAGGTATAAGAAATCCTCACCAGATGTGGAACACACTAGAGACCAGCCTGGACACCGCCAGATCTTATATCGGCCGACAGGACATCCTTCGCCAGTTCCGCGCTTGCCGACCTAAGGAGGACGAACCACTTAAAGCACACTTCACCAAGCTCAGTAACTACCGCATACAACTGGACCATACTGACAATGCAATCACTGATCGAGATTTCCGCCCACAAATATTCACATCACTGCTGTGACAGTATGCGATGAAAATACTGGTCCTAAAGCATAGAAGGCCCTTACCTACACCCGAAGAAGCCATGCATGACCTCCTAGAAGAAGAAACTACTGCCAGCCTCATCAAAGAACTTGGAGATGCATCCACGGTGGCCACACTATTCACTCAACGTGGCGGTTACCATGGCCGTAGGTGCGGTGGACGCGGTGGATGCGGTGGATGCGGTGGGCGCGGTGGAAGCGGTGGAAGCGAAGATAGCCACGAGAGTAAGTGCACCTATTGCAAAATTGACAGTCATACTACCGAAGCATGCAGAAAGCGAAAACGCACTCAGGAGGGAGGAAACAACGATGAGCGCATTTGCTTCCAGTGCAGGCTTCCGGGCCATGTCAAAGTAGATTGTGTCTCCTGCACATGGATAACGGAGTGGTGGAAAGTAAAGATAGCCACTGCTACAGCAGATCTCGCTACGACCGGAGACTGCGATCCCTTCTGATGAACAGCTTGTGCTCTCGCCGCCACTCCAAAATGGGTCATTGATTCCAGAGTGTCACACCACATGTGCAATAACCCCAGCAGCTTCTCAACGTTCAAAAAGCTGTCACTTCCTATTGGAATCGAACTCGGAGACAACAACCCAGTCACTGCCACACATTATGGTTTCGTCAACGTCATACAGGGCTATCAAGTTGAAGCCCTCCATACTCTTACTTTTTGACTTTCCCTTCTATCGATCAACCAATTTGATTTGGGCGGGCAGACGACTATATTCCAAAACAGAAAATGCTCCATAACTTCGCAATCTTCCTGCACCCTCGCCGGAACACTAGTCAATGGTATATATATCATAGTTCCCGCAACCGCACTCCTATCACCGACTACCGAGAACGGCAGAAAGAGAAAGAGAGAAAGCACACCTCCAAGAGAAAGCTCGCATCCAAAAGAAAGCTCCCCTCCAAGAGCACCTACCGCAGAAAAAACTAAGTCCACTTGAAAGTCTCTCACAATCTTAAAATCAAGACTATGGCACCGATGACTAGCCCATATACATCCTACTGCCATGAAAACTCTGATTGGCAGATATAAACATGATGATTCAATGTGCACAGTCTGCATCCAAGCCAAGCACAAGCAAAGGTTCATTAGAGTGCCAGTCAAGCGCACTACAAAGCCTTTTGAACTGGTACAATCGGATGTGTGCGGTCATTTCTCTAGACCGACCCTGGGAGACAATCGATACTATATACTATTCATTGACGACTACACGAGATACACATCCGTATGGCTGCTCCCAAATCAGAAAGCCGTGACCTGCACCTCCGTCTACCAGTCATTTCAGGCCCAAGTCGACTCAATGGGATACAAGATCAAGCAATTCTGGTGCGACAACGCACGGCAAGAATACGTCATTAAGATGATCTGATATGTCCTCGCGGCCCGCAGTACTACATACGAACCATGCCCTCCATACGCCCACCATAAGAACGGTGTTGCAGAACGGATGATCCTTACAATCACTGAAAAAGCCCGGGTGATGATGATTGACTCCCAGGCTCCCATTCAGTTCTGGGGAGAATCAGTTAATACCGCAGTCTATCTCCATCAAAGATCACCGAATGAAGGCCTCAAAAGAAATGACCATGATGGTCATCAAGTACTGTACGAAACGCCATACGAGATGCTGCATGGATTTGCCAAACCGACGCACGATGCTGACGGCAACGAAATCTCATATCAAGCCTCTCTCCACAATCTACGTCTGTTTGGATGCTACACCAGTAGACTCATTCCCCAAGTTCAGCGCCGCCAGGGCAAGTTCGGCCCAAGGTCAAAGCCCTGCATGATGGTAGGCTATACACACGACTCAAAGATGTTGTGGAGGATATGGGATCCCGAATTCCAGAAGGTAAAAGCCCAATCAGGGGTCGTCTTCGATGAAGTAAGAAATGTACACATGTTGTGTCAGCATGGAAGCAATGAGATCGACATATTTGGACTACCAGAAGATGAGGAATATGTCGACGAAACAGATACCGGAGGTGAGCCTCTCTGCGGACAAGATAGTCAACCTATGCAGACAGGTAAGAGATCCACATCTCACATGCATGAAGCTGCTGACCAGGAAGCAGAAAACGCCCACAGCCAGCGCCTTTGCCGACAGAATCAGACTGCCCAGCATTCGGCAGCAAATGCAGAAAACATCGCCCACAGCCGGCGCCTCTGCAGAGAGGATCAGACTGCCCGGCGCTCAGCAGTAGCAATCAAGAAATCAAACCAAGTACTGCGAGCAGCTCCAGTTCCAGCTCCAGCTCCATCAATAGGGAATCGCGTCCCAAGAAGTCAAGGTAAAGTCTCCGCAGAAGCATTAACGGCATCCACAACAGATCCATTCACCTACGCGGAAGCTATGGAAAGCCCTCAAAGAGATCACAGGAAAAGAGCCATGGAGGAAGAAAGCACATCGATCCTGCTCAATAACACCTTCTCCGCTCTTAACTCCCGGGAAGCATAGCAACTGCAAGTCAAGCCGATTGGCTCTAGGTGGGTTTACAAGATTAAGCACAATCCTGACAGGTCCACATGGTACAAAGCACGGCTAGGTATAAATGGATACGAATAGACAGATTTCGGTGAGACTTATGCCCCTGTTGCGAAGCTAACTACGTCTCGGTATCTCATCACTCTCATCGGGAGATACAGGTGGAATATGGACCACTTGGATGTAGTGACCGCTTTCCTAAACCCCGAAATTGACGATGACGACATCTATATGACTTTGCCAGAAGGATGGCCAGAGGGCCTCAACGCACCAAAGATTGTTGTCAGACTCAGGAAAGCTCTCTATGGCCTTAAACAAGCTCCACAGATTTGGCACGACGATATCAACGCCTTTCTACTCTATCTTGGGTTCACTCAATCCCTTGTGGATCCTAATCTCTATCTTCCCAGTGAGGGCATTCTGATACTTCTGTATGTCGACGATATCTCCATGTCATATCCGGAGGCTGCCGCTAAAGCTGCAATTGAAGTCAAAGCGAAACTCTCAGAGAAATACAAGATAACGAACCTCGGCCCGGCACGCCAATTCCTCAGCATTGAAATCCACCGCAATAGTACTGGGGTCAGTCTCGGACAGAAAGCCTATATCATCACCATTCTCAGACGATTCGGCATGGAGCACACTCACGATGTCTTGACGCCCATGGATCCCAAGGTAAAATTGGACTTGGCCGAGGATTAGGGAGAGAAGGAATTGGAAGATATCACAGACTATCAAGCAGTCGTAGGATCACTAATGTACGGAGCACTTGCAACTCAGCCAGATATCTGGTATGCAGTCGCTGCTCTTTCTCGTTAAAATTCACGGCCATTCACCAGCCATATGACCACTGCTAAAAGAGTTCTTCAGTATCTCATATCTACAGCCAATTTTTGACTACACTTCAACGGCAATGGCATCAGCATCAACATCGGCAATAGTCTCGTAGGATACTCGGATTCCGATTGGGCCAATGACAGCGCGGACCGCAAGTCTCAAGGAGGCCATGTGTTTCTCGCCAGCAATGGAGCTATCTCATGGCAGTCTCGAAAGCAAAGTCTCATAGCCATGTCAACTCTCGAGGCCGAATCCATCGCCTTTTCGGAGGCCTCCAGAGCAGCACAATAGTTACTCCAATTGCACAAGGATATTCACTATTCTAAGAAAGACTCACCACCGCTGCCAATCAACTGCGACAATCAGGGTGCGCTGACTCTTATCACCACGGGAATCATCAATGCTCGAACTAAGCATATGGACGTTTGCTATCACAACAGTCGAGATCTGCATAGACGACAAATAGTCAACTACTCCTACGTGCACATGAACGAGAATGTAGCAGACATACTAACCACGGCCTTGACAAAGGATAAGCACGAGAAATTCACAAAGGCGATGGGGCTATGGTAATAGAGGTCGAATTAAGGTTGGATTTAAGGTTGTTTCACTTTTCTTTTGGGCACCCGGATTTCCTTGTCTCTCTATTGATGGCCATCCTCAGGCTATGGTAGTACTCTTTCCCTGCTCACTCTCGCAGGGTTTTAAGGAGGCTACTATGGGAATCACATGTTGCACATCATGTTTGTTTGTTTGTTTGTTTCTTGCTCCACAGAGCGTAGCAAGAAGGGGGAGTGTTGCATATACAGGTCTCAGCTGGAGATGAGTCTCGTATGGCCGGAGCGGAGATGTCTTGTATGGCCGGAGCGGAGGTGTCTCGTATGGCCGGAGACAGTGATTTCTTGTATGGCCGGAGCGGAGGTGTCTCGTATGGCCGCAGATGACTGTTGACTCTGATACGGGCTGATTGCATTCAGCCGTACTTGCACTCTCATATATATTGGCCTTGTGGCCCTCTTAGATAGAATACAATTAAGCTTCTAGCAGTCAGTATTTCAACAGACTCTTTCTACTCTAGTCAAATGAGAATACCCACCATTAAACTAATTGGCACTGCAGTAGTGTGGGTACGAGTTGCATGAATCATGACTGTATGTTCCACGCGGGTGCCTCTAAAGTCAATTAGTGTCACGCACGATCATCTAAATGAACTGCTCTTTTGTTGTACGGAAGTGCGTGGAAAGATGATGAGGTCTTATTCAAGTCTGAGCTTGGAATTAAAGCCTACCTCGATAAACACCGTGATCTCAATCGGCCGAATGCAATATGATTACAAACAAATAAACAAACTGTGACCTCAATCACCTACCCAATGGCATCGTTCGCTCTCATCACATTCATTTTCCGGATGTGTTCTGGTGCTCATGACCGTAGCTGTTGGTATCCAACACATATGGGCAGGTATGGATTGTTGCAGGGTCATAGGAACCTTTGTTGCTCCCCCGATTTAATCAGTCATCTAAAACACATAACACATAAGTATATCTATGCAGGTCCCTTGGTCCCGTCATTCCTCAAGATCAAGGACTCAATACATTAAACCTGAGGATTCGGGTCAGTACTCTAGATCTCGCCACTCTATTGCCTCTCTGTTGAGATTCTCGGGTCACTAGAGTATAAACACACCCTCCCATCGGACAATATAGCCAATATATACAATCTACCTTGTGGTTCCATTTCATAATAACTGGATAGCCATTGTTAAAACTTTCCGGCTTGTGGCAGCCGTACGAGCCGAATACTCACACCCACGACCGGAGCTGAAAACCTACAATCGCACCCGTGTCAGTGTCTGCCAATTGGAATATTTCTTCACCCTCCACAGCTCCAAACCATGATACATTCCTTAACTTGCATCCGCGCTTAGCCTTAGGCTACTATACTAGGAATCAAACTGACTCAAACCTCATTTCATGTTCTGTGCGCGATCGAGCTGGACTAAACGTGCGTATCGCCATAGTTACATTTAGTGTTCGACACGACACCCCTTATTCATAATTATGCCCCCTCTTTGAAAGACGCGGACACGCATTACCAAACGTCTATGAAGCGAAATTCTGAACAAATATTGATATAAGTGGTTCCAGGGAGGATGTTGTGCTATCAATATATTTTAAGGCGGAGAAGATTATAGTTCTGGGGCCGGGGGATCTCGAGATCTCTACATTAGTATCCATTAATATTGTACGGAAACCTACCCTACAAACAGCTAAAGAAACGACTGACCATTCATATCAGTAACTGCCCGAATATCCCGGAATACGATGTACAAAGGTACACTCCAGTTCTCTAGCAATTCTTCGTAGAAGATATAAGAATCAGATTCCATATATCTGTACAGTCAATCTGTTGCATCCTGTATGGGCAATTATCCCATCTGTAGATGGGGTCGTATGGGACCCCTTCTGCAGATGCCACAGACAGGCTTGATCCATTTCAACAATCAGTCTCCATCCCATCCCTCCCAGCCCAGCTCATGGAATGCAACACAACCGCCCTCATTGCGACGAGTGGTGCCCAGTAAATATACACTCTAAACTAAGAAAAGACGCACTGAAACATGTGATGCAATTGTTTGGGAGGTTGAAGCGTTTGATTGGTTTTGGGGGCATTTCTGCTGGCATGCCTTGAGCGAAAAATATTTCACGCAGAGTAACCTTCTTGGCCCTGAGTATCGGATCTGGTTAAGTGACATCATACCGTAATCAAACAGTTGTGATTGGCCATAGATACATGTTCTACCACATTCAAGTGGGTTCCGCTGATACAGTCTTTGCTTATCACACGACCGGTATAATGTTCCTCCGCATTACCTAATCCTTATTTTACCCATCTAGTACATAGGAAAGTAGGTGGGTAACGCTATTTTTTTAGATCCTTGTTACCCGAGTTTTATATCCAAGTATTTTTTTTTTGTTTTAATCATACTGTATTCACTCTGTTTAGAGTATGACAGACCCCTACTCCCCTCCGCCTCCGGGCAGGCCGGCTAGATGGCGGAGCTCTCCTTCTGCTACCCGTCATCCCCTCTGACAAAAGAAAGCAAGCAAGCAAAGCAAAAGATTGATGAACACAAAGAAACCCAAAAGAGAGACGACCGAGATATCCAAGTACTCAGTAGATGGAGTATGACTTGCGCTCATAAACCAGACCTTCGTTCTCATTTCGCAGCGAACCCGAGTTTGCGAGCGAGGTTAGGATCTGGCCAACTAGAGCAGGTATGACCCTAAAGTCCTGAATACCACAAGGACGGTTAGCTTTCAAGTTCAATTTCAATTCCTCTTTCGAAATTTCAAATTCTGTCTAGCGGAAGCTTGGGTGACCGCCAACTTTCCTTGCTCCGCTAGGTGGGAAGTGGTAAGGGGGCAGATTCATACAATTGTAAGTTTTTCCGGCGCATGTACAGTATAGCGAATGTTGCTATTGCTCATCGTAAGTGGCTAGAATTCTCAGTACGAACCGTTAGCAGACTTAGAGTTAGGTCAAAAACCTCATGATCAACGCGCAAAATATCAATATCTTTGGGGAAACGTTTCTCCATGAACCGTCTGATCTTGCCGGCTATCCGACTCTTTCCTACTATCTCTTGTTTGTATAATGTCTTCTGTGGAGCTGGCTCTATAAACCTTCGAATGCAATGAATCCGTTTGAAAACATCTTTTTCCTGGATACCTTCTCGAATTGTCTTGCCAGTGGCGTCGGTGTCAATGTTGGGGATTGCTGCTGGAGACTGCAATAATTTGCTGGGTGTAGCTGTTACCCCGTTTATTCTCCACGTCAGGTCGATAACCTTAGGTGTGCTCTTTTCAACCACTGGACTCAAGTCAGTGATTCGAAAGATGAGACCGCAGACAGCACTAATTAATGAGAATTAGCACATTCCTAAGACCGAACATAGTTCGACTATGCAGTTATCTCCTTTTGAAGAGCTGCTCCGTAGACCCAGAAAATTAGTAAGACTTACCATGTCATTGAATCCTCAATTTTACCAGGAGTGTGTGAATCACATCGTGGACACTTCAGTGGTATGTCGGCTGGTTTCAGGAAATGTGGCAGTCTTTGGGATTTCCGGGAGAGGATTATCATCACAAGTTGTATCCCCGGAAGCAAGATCTTCCTTTCCCAATCGGATTTCCAGATGATTTTGCCTTCGGAATCTCCAATCTCGTATTCTCTTTGGGTTACGCGTTTGTGTCCTGGGCGGTTCCTAAACATGATCTCAAGAGTATCGTGGAATATCTGAGTACCAATCAGCATCCGATTCTATCAAACTATGGACATTGACCACAAGAAAGCAAACTAGCCTCAAAGTCTCTGCAAAGAATTATTGGTAACTCCACACGCATTCCCAGAACATCCTCAAAGTTCACAACCCCATGTTTTGGATCAGTGCACCCGCCCCAACTAAAACCTAAAACTTTTGGTATTTGCGACTCAGCTGCAGTGGCCCTCGCAAGTTCGTACAAATCGCACAGCATGCGCTCTGTCCGGCGGTTTATCTCCAAAATCTCCTTAGTTTCACCTTTCATACGAGCTTGTGACACACTGTAGAAGTCAACATGAGACAAAACATATATACCTGTGGCGACTACTCACAACGATATAGCACTAAGATAGAGCTGAAATGCATTTACATGCGATTGCAATCGATTCTCAAGACTATAGCGCATATCATGATATATAGATGAGTACTGCATGCAACAGAGATCTTGTGAGAAGAATGGAACTCACCTCTTCGCATCCGCTACCCCGAAAAGACACCACGATATTTTCCGCCATTCCTTGAGAACTCGCTTTTGATTCGAGTTTCCACTCAACACCAAGCTTTCTGTATATTTTCGGGAGCGTTCCTAGTTTTAAATTTAATATCACTTCTGCGGACCCAATGTCACTTAACAAGGAAAATCACCAGAAAGTTCTTCATGAGATTGTGGCAGCAATCAAGTTCGAACCGCAGCCCGTTCAGCAGCGCAGTATCCGGTAGTGGTACGCTGCTTGTTGAGGGCGAGCTCACGAGAACGTTTACAACTTTATGAAGAGAGGTAGCGAGCGAGTCCAGTAGCTGGATCAAGGACTTGTATTCAGGTTCCGATCCTCGGGAGTCCCTCAGAGCTCTGGAAATCGTCAATGCGAGCCCTGCGACTGTTATGAAATCCGGGATAGAGAAGCCAAACATGGAGATAAGTTTGAATGTCCAAAGACGAGCCGATCGCATGATAGTTCTATTCTTCGCTTTATATATTTGGGGCTTCGCCTACTGCATCCCGTAGGGCTGCTAGCACACCGGGATGTATCCTGCGCACGGAGGGTGTGTGGTACATGGCATGATAGTTAGTAAGCAGCTCGAGTCTTCTTGCAACCTCTGAAATTAAAGCATTGCGATTCTTCATACCGCCGGTACTAAATCTTGGACTTGCGTCCTCGCATCATCGCAGGAAGCATACTTAGTATGCATTCGTTCGCAGTTCAAACTAGAGTGATGCCTGCAAGACCACGCAGAGGCACAACCACTGTACCATAAAATGCAGCGACTTCTCCACGGGTGCTGTTATGCGGTGTTACGTGTCTCGTCGGTGTCGAAGATACATACATCCATCATTGCAGCATGCACGCAACCTTCCACGGGCCAAGGTCCGTGACAAAAAAATACAAACCCCAGGTTTCGGATGAGGCAAGATGACTCTACGTTAGTGGTCGAAAAAGAAAGTACATCCACAGTCGGAGGGGCAGTACGTACGTGAACATATCATCTTATCTCTCAGCCTCCGAAGATCGACTCCATACCTCTTTTAGGTTCTGTCAACCGGACATGAATTGAAAATATGATGCTGTTTGTATGCACGATAACCCTCCTGGGAGCCGGCCATACCTCTTACGGTAGCCCCATGGACGGCGTGCAGGTACGTACAAAGGCTCAAAAATTGAAATGCGACAACGCAACGGTCAACACCCCACCAAAAACAGTCATCCTTGAGGTATCTAGACAACTGTGGAAGATCTGAATTATAATACCTAATATGGAAGGATTCAAGTATATTTATGATCTGGGGTATTGGTTTCAGCACAGGTTTGTATTTCTGGATCTTGTATTTCGTTCACATCGGCAATAGTGAAAATTCACTATAGGCTGCACTATGCGCAGCACATAAGCTTTCCATAGACTATCCACCATCCCATATCAACTCCATCAATTACAGTCTGGTTAAGTGGCATTTGATGCTGGATGATTTACTCAGTGTCGTCTAAATGATTGCGCTCTCATCTCAGATCGTGCATCTGTAGGGCTACACTTGAGTGGCAGTTAATTTGAATTTTTGAAGTAGGCTGGATCTGGGAGTATGTAGTACACCTGGGAGCGTACAATGTACAATTGGAACTATGGAGTTAAGTGCATGGAGTCAAATGCATTTAGGAGCACGGAGTCGAGTGTACCTGAGTATGGATTCAGGCATATCTGGGAGGTTGAAGTCGAGCGCATGTGGTTGAGCGTACTTGGATGATAGAGCATAGCACCAGTGCCATATTGCTTGTGTACTATAGTTATCTAGTCTACATGCAGGTCCATAGTACTTCATAATGCCATAAATCAAAATGCAGCTGTCAGCTCATGTGCACACCATATCTTAAGAACAGTAGACCGAAACTTATTTTTTTTGTGGGGTGTTGACCGTTGTCGCACTTCAATTGTTGAGCTTTGTCCGCACGCCGCCGGTAACCTACATCGAGACTGGTCGACCTCGATGCAACTTCAGGAAAGAATTGCAAGTCAGACTTGGCGTCACGTTGCACCTCTTCCGCTGTCTCTGTAGCGAAGGCTAAAAAACAAACTTTATTCCGCCCCACAATCAGCTGCATCTCAGGCTGATCCCGATAACCGATAGTTTATGTTCTCGGGGAGGTTTGCACTCTGGGGACCCCGAGTATGTAGACTCGAGGTGCATCAACGGGGGTTGCTTGATGCTTCCGCGCTATTCTCGGATCTGCAAAGTTCCTCGAAATAGAGCCTTCGTTTCCAGCACAGCTGCGGCCGAGACTACCTGTGAACCGACCTTGCTGTTACATCGCAGCTTTGATTCAACCAACCCACAGGTACAGCAACAAAATTCAATAGTAATTGCCTAACCGCACTGAAACTTCAAGCGACTATCCCCGAATAGGCCGACACATATAGTCACTTGGCAGGCAGGCAGTTTTCGAGATAGTTGTTGGAACATTAGGATAAATCAGCTCTCTATTTGCAGGAAGTCGCGGAAGAGAGCTATGAATGGTATGTTGAGAGGGAATCCAACATGGATTCATTAGGCGATCTTAACACAAAGTTCAGCACAACGGAACGGTGCAAGAAAGTCGTGGGCTTGGTCAGATTTCAAGTCTCGCTTCGGCTGGTACAGTACGTTGTCTCTCCCCATCGGAAGTTTCGGAATCTTTGCCATTGCCGGATTCTTTGCAAGTTTCTGGACATGGGGTTACTCTCGGGGGAAAACCGGCTTTGGGCTCAAGTTGTAAACGATATGTGGGCCACTCGAGTTATCACCCTGAGTACAGCCATCCTCCGGCTTTGCAGGGCAGCGCAGATGCTGTTGTGTTGCTATATGCTCGCATCAATGGCACTGGAATACGACCAGATCTGTGAGCAAGACAAAGAAATGATGACGGTATTTCAGCGCGGCAACGAAGGACCTATTAGTATGTGTTGGATGTTTTCAAAGCACGATATAACTCGATCCCGAACACCTCGGGGCTCATCGCCCTTGCCCTGATGGTCTTGACCGGCGTAGCCTCCCTATTTTTCTCAACGATACTTCTTTCGGACTTCGTTACCATGGAGCTGCCGTGCAACGTCACTCCCCCGCTATAGCGTACGGAGACAAAACTCCTATCGAGTGCACCAAATACAACCACAATCCGCGACAGTATCCGATATTTGCGGAGAGTCGCCCAGATGACCACATTTCTGTTGAAGGAAACACTACGACGCCTGGCATATTTTACTCTGGATTGGTGCGCAGAGCTTATCTTCCATTGAATCCACAGGAAAGGACATCTATCGCATCCTACGACGGAACGGCAAATATTTTCGAAGTCAAAGTCCTGTGTTACTCTCCAGATCTGACGATAAACTCCTTCAACATGACGTACCTAAATGTAACGATTGAGGGACCAAGTCAAGCGGCTGCCCAAATTATGGAACAAGTACACTGAGGTAATGGTTCTGGCAGAGGTTACAACATACAAATGTGCGAACCCTACAAAGGGCAAATGAGCATGTGCAGCGGATTGATCTTTAAAAATGCTCGTCCTGCTACCATAAATATGACAGTCACCTATAATACAGAATGGGCGACCCAGACGTTTGTTACTTCCCTCACCGATATACCCATAATCAGCATGACGTATACATACTGTAACCACACAATTCAATGGAACGAAGGCTATGTTCGGGTAGAGGGTAGCAAATTCCGTTTAACTGAACCCGTCATGGCTGGTGGGGCTGTTGTGGATCCGAAGCTCTCGAGGTTATTGAACACCACCGCGGTACAACGGTTGCTAGGCGTCGAGTCAGCGACCCTAGAAACAGTCGAGCACCGAGGGGTTTATCGACTTCTTTCCTACGATCCGAATTTTCTAGCTTCCAGCTTCTCGAAACAGTATTACTGTAACCCCAACGACTTTTATCAAAATTGAGATTAGTGTATTAGACAGTACACGACGAAGCTTCAGCTTTTGGAATACCGCAGGCGCTCATGTTATCAGGAAGAAGGGCCCAGTTACGTACTTGCGCAATTATTCAATAACACCTTCCGAGATACTGGTCGGATTGGACTGACCCTGGAAGCTGCGGCAACCGTTCTACATGCGGACTCCTATTACCAAAATATGCCCAACTTCGAGCGGAGAGCAAAAGCTACCGTACAGATGGTTGTATCCCGGGAAGCTCCTAGAAATTGGCGTGGATTCTCCATTGTCTTTGGATTTGTCACTCTCCGTGCTATACTTGTGGGTATGATCCTCGTCGCATACAGCCACAGCAAAACATTCAATCACATCTGACCCCTTGATGATAACACGCCTCCAACAAGTTGAATGTTCTTAAAGAGTAAGCTATCCTTGTCCTATAGTAAAGTCTGTTTAGCGCTCATAATTGACCGAATGCAAGATCGAAAGGATCTTTAACATAGTAGGATAAAAAACCTAGCCTGAAAACCTAGCCAGGGAATGTCCTAGCTTCAGAAATATCATATTCATATTTATTCTTTTTTTGGCAGCGGGAGCCTATAGGACCAGATCAGTACCTACTGATATGGTATCGCTTTAGCTTTAAGCTGGCCACAGGGGCTTCGATTTCCCCGGTTATTTTAATTTACTTCGATTCATTCGAGGGGAATTTTTGGCTCTTTTCACACTCTTCTCCTATTTTCTGTTGGTGTCATGGAATCTGTTGTCTTGTCAATGGGGGTACAGCAGGTGTAGCAAGTGCGGGTGCGGGTGCGGGGTGGGTGTGCGAGGTGCGGGGATCTAAGGAAAAATAAAGATACCCCACTGGAACATAAGACTTTGTCAAAGAAACATGTGCACAGTATGCTTAGGGTTAGGGGAAACTGGATAATGGAGTCATGGCAGTTTGAGCGCCTTGTGACGAGTCTGCACGAGACTAGATTGACCACCAGCTACCGCTCTATTGAGTAACTGATGTCTGTAAGCAGTTGTAGAAGAAATGTTGTTGTAGACCGCTGGTTGTAATACGGAATTTGCCGTGCCTGCACTAAAAGTGCAGAAATTCCCACCAGAGGATCCACCCTAGGCCTGATTACAGTCAATCTAACGGAATCTACAGGGAGCGTGATTAATGGATATGTACATCAAAATGCTGTCACAAGTAGTAGGCTGTTGTACACCATCCAAACAAGTAGAACTGAATCCGCAAGATCTGTGCAAACCCTCCTGTGTAGTATACGGAATACAATTAGGAAGTCCTGAATTACAGCATAAACATCAGTATATTATCCAATTGCATACAAACTAAGACGAAATAATATGTCGTTATCGCATATGCATACAATTCCACCGAGCAAAATAATTATATACTCAAAGACCCAGCCAATGCAGAACATAGAAGTATCACAAACAACACTTAACCCCAACCATGGCATCCAAAACCACGTACGACATCAGACAACTGACCCTTCACCAGCCACAACAGACGTAATCTGAGTATACTCCATCTTCACAGCGATATGTCCCGGCGGCGGCACCTGCAATTCTTCATCGCAATCCAAAGTGTCTCTATTGACCGCTTTAATGGTGACGCGGTTGTTGTGCGGGCTCGCATACTTGTGTTCAAGTGGCGTGAAGTCCGGTCGGAACTCTTCGGTAGACTCGGATGTGGGATATACCACGCTAGTTTTTTGTCGGTGCATAGGGATGCTACCGGAGCGAGACGTATTCGTGTTGCCCCCCATTCCGAGCACTTGAGTTGCAAACTTCTTTAGCGATGGCACAGAGCAACAGATGATGCCCAGGTGGATTTCAATTGCGGCCGTGAGCATAAGATCTGCGAGAGACCCTGAGTGCTGTCAGTAAAGTAATCCTTCGTGCTCATCCACAGAATATAGTTAGAATCTAAGACTCACAAGTTATGTCCGGATATTTTCCGAATGCAAAAGTTTGCGCTACCCGAACGATAGCTGCAATGGCGGCCCTAATATCGCAGTAATGATCAGTCTAGATCCCATTCGAAGTTACAGAAAGGCAGCTCTACAATCCACCAACTGCAAAAATCAGGACAACGATGATTTTCTCCTTCCGCCGCAGCTGAATCTTCATGATCACCGGTATTGGCACCACGAGAATAACGACGTCTATGACCGCATTGCTGAGGTTGACAAAGGAAAGCACGTGTCCCAAAGGTAAGCACTTGTATGATCCGGGTTTAAGAATGGCCTTGCTCCAGAAGGCCCGAACCGGTGTGCATTGAAAACAAACCAGGCAGAAACAAATCACCATGAACCCGGTGACAATAACATATAACACGTAGACGACGTATCTAGTTTTCCGTAGCGATAGTATTCGATGGAGAAAGGCTAATATGGACATCTTGATGAAGTATATGGCGAAGGTATGGAAATGGTAAGATATGAAACCATACTGTGCACCAAATTAGAGAGAATAGACAAGTCCATCGTTGCTCAGCGAGTCATACATATGGTAGCTTTGCGAAGTTTTTTGGACCCTCCTTCGCCGCCCAGGAATCTACCAAATGTTGACCCATTCCATATTTGTAGACTATCAACGTACGTCAGTCAGAATACCGAGATATGGAACCTAAATGACAAGGAGACGCCTACGAAATCCATATGGTGCATGCATCCCGACTGTAGCCACCGCCGCGGCTACAATTAAACCGTCATCCCATCCAAATGATCGCACAATAGCTATACGTGTATAAACCCTCAGCACCACAACGGTTACCATTATAAGCGTCAGAACTGCCGTGACCCCAATGTATGGTCCAACTTTGCTCTCTGGTTTGTAACCGGGTTTTCCGTAGCCAGGAGGAATGGGGAAACCGGAACCTGGAGTAGTCGGCTGCCCATCGGGATGATTCAAATTGCCGGCAACCATGGCATCGGGTCTGCTGGTCGAAGCTTCCTGGTTAAGGAATCCAGCTAGTACTTATGTACGGACGAAGATGTTCTCTGCTCGAATCTCAAAACTGCAAGCGGCGATCTCGCCCCCTAGCGATATATCGAAATGTAAGAAAGAAAGGAGAAGTGTCAGTGGCTTCTGCCACTTCCTGAATGGACGCGAAAAGCAATTCGCGTCAGCAAACCACGGCAAACCCCGCCAACAGCATATTCATCATTACGCCACCAACGGCGGCGCCAACCTATCAAGATAGTTGCTATAATTCAGTTAAGGCAGGCACTATTATGATTTTCGAACGGTTGAGATCGCTAACGTGAGCCTGCAAAAAAAAGAAAAGCATCAACCACAACGCCCTAAAACGCCTCCATATAATCCTTCTTACGAAGTCATTCGCTACACCTACTCCAGAATATCGGCACCATTCTCGGCATGTAGAGAACGTTACACATACCAACTCCAGCAGAACAAAAGGTTATTGGACGAAGCTTGGAGGAGGGTGGGCATATAAACCGGGGTCCTAAGAAGAACGAGTGCTATCTACCGCGTTCCGCGTTCTCCGTAAGTAGCTCTCCACATTCGATGTGAGCCGAGCTTCCCAGCGAAACGGAAGCGAGACACTAGCGTATATGCACAGGCATGTTATTTTACGCACCGCTAAAGATGGAGCCGACGTCTCGGTCGCCAAATTCTTGCAGCCTGCCCACAGAGCGCCGACTCTATTTACAAAGGTGGTCATAACTGAGTCCTTGTCAGCATCTATAATCCGCTTTTCCAGAACGCCGCCGCTATTCGTCCATTCGGACTTTGAAGCGCTCACCCGGCATTCGAACTGGGCTCATGGTGCACCACCGAGCCTCGCGAATACACCCTCGATGAATGCTAGACGTTAGTTAAACCGGCCTTGCATAGTCTAGGTGCACTTGTCCCGACTTGAACAAAAGTTTTTAGTCGCCTGAAAGTTTAACGCATCCGTTTCCGTTTCCATTTCCGTTCCCTGCCCCACCTGCCCCCGTTTCCGTTCCACGTTAGCAATCAACGCTCACCGCTCCTGTTATGTTACGGCCGTCCGAAACGGCCCCCATTCAACCACAAATTCGGTTGTCTAGATTCACCGTATTTTGCCACTCGACCTGTCGGCTCCACCTGTCACAAGGACTATCGGCAAGTGCCGTATCATCTGGAGATTTTTTGTTGTAGTTGCTAGATGAGGGGTTCTATTTCTGATATTCGCGTGGTTGAATTGCCAACAGTGTCTAACAGGGCCGCCTGGGTCGCACGTCGCCTTGGCCTACTAGTTTTTACGGAACGCGCGAATGAAGAAACACTGCCTCAGATGCACAATGCGGTGGCTTGCAAAAAGCCCCGCTGGTCATTGGCTGGAGGGACATAAAGGGACATGGACTTGAAACCATCAGATTACACTAGTGCTGCGTGTCGAAATACCCATGCACCGGTTCAAATTCGGGGAAATGTGGATTACCGTTGTAAATGCAACCGGCTTCTAGATCAAAGAAGCATGCGTCCCCTGTTTGCGACCTTGATAAAGAATTGGAACTCGTAAGGTCCCGCTGCAAAGGTTCCTGCGTAGAGATGACTCGTGACAGCACGAACGATGGTATTAGCTTTGCACTAAGCTCGCTATACATCGATGGATTTTCCTACATCATCGTTTCCTTTATGCATGCATGTGTAAGTGCAGCCTCACACCCTATCGGCAATACATACTGACTGCGAGACATTCTCCTTTCTGGCTGAATGATAGGGAGTGATAGCTGCAGCGGGCACTGGTAAAAGGTGGCCTCGGTTCAGGCTCAAGTACGTTTGGCGTGATGAAGTATATGATGTATGGGTACTATGTAGTACAGCACGTGATGTGATGCATGATCACTGTCTAATTACATATAGAGCCTGGAAAAGTAGTCAATAATGCTGCAACCTAAATTCTACAACAGTCTATCTGCACTGCCATTGCAGATAAGCTTTATATACTTATTCTTGCACTTCATTTGATACTATTCTTATTATAGTACACTAAGTTTTCAACAATATGTACTCTGAATGATATTTAATACATTTCCAGTATAAATCTGTTACACTTTACAATATATGGCAATACTGTATAATCTGTTCATGGTATTTGACAAATGAATTGACTAACTGTAACTAGATATTACTTTTGTGATGATATCTTCAAAAATACAATCGTATGTCTTCACTGTATGTTAGGGGTTCTCCCTTAGCAGAGGTATTGGTACTGAGTGACCTCTGGATATACATACAGGTCTATAATACCGGAGTACATAACGCGCATCCAAGGAAGTCACAAGTCTCCACAAATGATCTTTTGCGGGAGATTATGAGCCTCATGTTGATTGGTTAGTGGAGTCTCTTCCATCAGTGGATGCATTGAAAGTTCACATACTACAGTAGAACTGTTTTGATGATGCAATCATCTTGGCCTAGCCAAAGCCTTCGGGCTGAGGTGCCAGTTATTATCAACAACAGCTACTGAGCAAAGCTAAGCGGGACTGGACATGTCAACTGCATTAACGCGACTGACATGTCAGGCAGACATCAGCGAATATGCAAGTATGCAGGACTTCGAGCCTTTCCCCTTGTTGGGATTGTAACCACTCCGGTACTCCCCAGCCACAGAGATCAGTCCCGGCCTAAGCATCGTGTGTCTGATTGATTGAAATGTGGGCAGAGTCCCGTAGCTTCTGACCCCCTGGCTGGGAGAGCACAAGTAACACAACCTACTATCAGTTCAATAATACTGGTGTGGTATGTCAAGATCAAATTTTGGCAGAGCAATGGTGGGCTGCCATGTAAGCCTCTGATACAGATAAACCAAATAGCCTTAATGGTGAAGGTTGAGTTTTAATTTATTAGGCAACCTGTAAAAAGCACTCCAAATGACCATGTCAGGTGACAGAGTTGTGCCGACTATCTGAAATATATGAGTTGTGAGATATCTAAGTTGAAGTTACCATTTGATCAAATCTTATTGCAGAGGATGGCCTGATTCTTATCAGGAGAGTAACTCTTCAAAACCACTCTTGCAAACACACGATAACCATTTGGATGCATGCTCCTCCATCATAGAGCCTGGGTTGTGATAATAGCGCATTCTATTGTTATGACCGATGTGATCATAGCTAAGGTTCAGGAATATACTTCAGTATCATCAGCAAGGACCCTAATTTCCGTCTGAAACACCCGGGTGTTCCGGACGGCTCTGACTGCTCTGACGGAACCTCGTACGCTCTGACGGAGAATTACACGCTACCCGTCGCCCAGGTGACGGGTCGCGTTGCATACGTACCTCCTTTACTTTGTGGTGACGTATACGCATCATCAGAACGACACGTGTGCTACGCTCTTCGCAGGGGCTGCAGTTATGCTGAAGCCGTTTACACAACGTCTGGCGATCGACGACAAGCCTGGGAGCACCTGGGAGCGCCGGCGACATGTCTGGGAGCACCTCGAATCACAGTCATGTATTCAGTTTGTATTCTCATCT
>Ga0307515_10005318_pt1 | contig 26165 bp, 35 predicted proteins | sample 17_EM_MG_FD_194513 | JGI IMG/M metagenome (GOLD analysis project Ga0307515, IMG submission 194513) | Populus trichocarpa ectomycorrhiza microbial communities from riparian zone in the Pacific Northwest, United States - 17_EM | ecosystem: Host-associated > Plants > Roots > Unclassified | place... | reverse complement strand
GTCCTGAGAGGAAGGTTCTGAGCAAAGGTGAGCTTCATTCTGGAGTTGCACAGAGGGGAGTAGGAGATGAGGGTGATAAGAGAGGAGAGAGAGATGGCAAGGCACCTTTGCCTACTGAATGATATTTAGAACCGGTCTTAGCGTTGAGTTTATATACGCCCGCGGCCACCCCACCCCCCAACGCTCCAGGAACGAGAATACCGTAAAGCACTGCAAGGGTCGCGTGGGAATTCTTCATTCTGTATTACAAGAACGATGAATCGATCCGAGTCATGTTGACACCTCATCTTTCCCAGGCACTCGTCGATCGTGCGTTTTTCCCGTCCCACATATGATTGACTGGAACCCGAACGGGCGTGATCATAATGTAGAGTCCTGCTTCTCGTTGATGTGCTGGTGGGAGGCTGATTACCCTTAACATCTCCTCAAGGATTCCGCTTTCCCGCTGCAAATCTTGTGGTAGTGCTGCGCAGATCTAGATCTACCACTCCAACGTCGTCCGGTTGTCGGACCTCAATCACTGCGCAGCGCATGACTCAGGGACACTGGTTGTACACAGTTCCTTTGTCACATCGTGCTTTCGTACGGGGCTGGAAATGGAAATGGGCGAACGAAGAGTCATGGGAATCGCGAATCTCCCCAGCCGAGCGCTCGTGGACATGACCAAATGAAGCGTTGGGAGCGACTCATCGCGATGTCTCGCCTTCGCGACCACACGCGCTGTCATCAGGTCGGTATTGTTCCACAGTTTCTGGAGCGATATTGGGAGCAGGATAAGTTACCATTCCAGTGGATTTGACTAACGATAAAAAATACCTGTGCCATACGACGGCACAGATGTACAGTACCCATTCGATGGTCTGGTCCGAATCAACCGGTGATAAGGATAAACCGGGGGCCTCGGGCCCCGGTGGCAAGGGGATAAGGGTAGGTATAACCGGTGTAAATTTCAACCACTACGACTGATGGTCATCGGTCTGGGGTGAAAGCGGTGAGATCGGGTTCTCTCCGGGGAGGTTGACCAGAGGTCCGGCTATGTCCTCACTGAACAAAGCCGGTGTCTTGCATTTCTGGGCCTCCGGGATCTCCTGTATGGTCAACAGCGGACATGCATCAATGACACCGTTAAGCTGATCGGGCGTCGAATCACATTCGTCGATCACATGCTGGAGGAGTTCTTGGTCCCAGCCGTTCCCAAAGTCGCCGTGAAATCCGTAGCCTGTGGGATCGCTTGAGGAAAGGGTTAGGGAGGACCAAGGTGGGTGTGGCGATTAACCGAACCAAAGAACCTACCCTATGGACCAGACGAATGGCCAACCGTCTGCTTCCTCCCACCTATCGTTGAACTTTTCTGTCGCCCAAAAGGTCTCGTAGAATAAGTGAGGCATGGAGATCGGGTGGGTCCTGTGAATGTGCGTGTCAAACTAGTGCTCAAGACGATCGTCCAAGGGCCGTACTCTGGACACTTCCCGTTGTCCAGGTCAGACAAGTAAGCGACGTGGCTCTGATGGTCAGGAGAATCCAAGTTCATCCCATCCCAGCAGGATTGAAAATGAAGATCTGCTCTCAACCCTTGTGGACATTTGATACTGGGGAACCCGCCAGCGGTGTTCAAGGAGCGAATGTCGGTGCCACGGCAGAGCCAGCCAACGGCTTCTTCGTTGAGCGCCGCCTGGGTGGACCTGTTACCCCGTTCCCATTCTCGTTTTCTGCGCCTAAAGTATCGCATTTCATAAGATAACCGGGACAGTCGCCATCTGTGGCGAAAAGGCTCACGAGGGGGTTCCAGTTAGCATCTTCAACCCGTTCGGAAATGCCTTTAAACCGGAGCCACCGTTCTTCTTATCGTCCACACCGCGGAACAAATAATACACGGTCAACCCTCCGTCAGGGACCGCTTCGAGCTTTCCTGTCTTGGGGTCACGAAAGTATAATTTTGGATACCAATAGTTGGATAGATCCTCCTTTGCCACACACGAGGTGCAGGAGGATTTACGAAGGGTATCGTAAGTTGTGTTGGGGAAGAAGTTGTTGCCGCCCTGGGCGGTGTGTGCATGTTGGCTGGGCGATTTTCCAGGGTCGGAGATCCAGTCTGTTCGACCTTCGGTGACGGGAGTGGTACCTGCTCAACGTGTCAGAGCATGCATGCGTTCGGGAACGTGAAGGGTGGCTTACAAGGGAGTCGGAACCATGCAGCCACAGGCTGTGGGATAGACACGAACAACGCAAGAAGCGGAAGAAAAGAGAAGATCATCACAGGGAAAGGGCACACGGAGGGAAAAGGAGGGGAGAAGTTCGAGACCATAATGCCGCTCCATGGATTTTATGCCCTTCCGGTCGCTCAAAAGGTCGTGGCGGCAATGTGGGACCAAAGTGGTAAACAATGGGCAGACCTGAGGGAACAACAAAAACCGTATGGATGCAACCGTACGTTGGATGACAGAATCGCCCAGGAAGCGTGGCCTTATTGCGTTTCTTCCTGTAATGACATTGTTTCCTTAGAACGTTCCGGTGGCAGCTTGAACCTGAGGTATCCGCCGGCATACGTCGCAAGAAACACCCCCATCGGGATGCGAATTAAGTACCGATGGAAGGTATCTCGGCACAACCATCGACGAGGCAACGGCAATACGAAATGAGGGAGCGTTTCGAGGCGTGTTTTCCTCAGGATCTCCACGGGTGAGGGGGTTGCCATGGGCGCCAAACCACCGGCTGGCACAAGGGGCGCATACTACTGTAAACTGAAACATAACGATGCGTTTCCTCGGTTCACGAACGTTCCTGCTCTACTTCGAACGCAAACCCCTGAATTATCATCGACACAGTTCATGAGACCTGGTATAGACTCGGGAGGTCGAGGACCTCGCCGGTGTTCTGATCTACTCGTGACAGTAATGATAAATGTCAAAAGAGATTGTACTATGGAAATGTTCGAAGGCATGAAATACAGTCACTAGGGGAATAAGTCATGTGTCACTAGATGTCCAGACTCAGGTATCCCTTTTCAATCCTGCAACTCGACAGTGAAACCACAAGTGAAGCTCAAATCGGGGTTGACAACGACAACGCCCTCCTTCTGCCCATCGGTAACCTTTGTCTCCTTCTCGTTGATCAACACTCGCTTTGGTGTCTTCTGCACACCGAGGAATCGAATGGTGGAGACCTTGACATCTAGCGGGTGGTCGAACGATCCCTCGGCGGTGAGAGTTCCGTTGGAGTACTTGAATGAGACTCGAGTGCTCGCTGATGGGTCGATCGAAACACCGTCGTCTACGTAAAGTGAACCAGTGGCCGTGCCATCGGCGCCGATGGCCACAAGGATCTCAAAGTCGGTCTTGCGCAGAGCGGCCGTCGTCAAAGCGCCAGAAGCCCTAAGAGGGAGAATCGACCCTCCACGGATGTGAACAGGTATCTGGGTGTAATCGATGTTCTCGAGGGTGACATTCTGGCCTTGACCTTCGACCTTGTCGTAGGTCTTGAAATCGTAGAAGGTTTCCTTCGGGAAGTATACAGTGACGGAAGTAGCGTTCTCCTGGGTGACGGGGGAAACGAGAATGGAATCACCAAAGAAGAATTGGAGATCGATGCCGTATGTGGCGGAGTCCTTGGGGAATATGTGCCAGAGTGGGTGCAGAACTGGTGTACCGTCTAGGTGAGCCTTGTGGAAGGCAGTAAAGAGGTAATCCATGAGTCGGTATCTGAGAGGGAGAGGCAGGAGATGAATAACACGCGTGGAGGGTAGCCATGAATGACGTACCTAATCTCAATCGCATTCTTCGCAGAGTTGGTTACGCTTTCCCAAAGATAGAACTCTTGACTAATAGATAAGTCACCGTTATGCTAAGAACGCAGGGATGAGACCACAGAGTATATCGAGCAAACTAGAGGGGCTTACGTTGCGCATGAACGGGTAGAAGGCACCAAGGGAAGCCCATCGAGCGCAAAGAGTTTCTGTAGTGTTGCCAGCGAAGCCACAGATGTCTGCTCCAACCATGGGCATCTGGTACACGCTAGCGAAACCGAGGATGCCAGAGATGGAGTTCCTGTAATGTTCCCACAAACTGAAGTTGTCCCCCAACCACTTGCCGACATCTTTCCCAGCACCAGCAAACGTCGAGCGTGTGATGATAAGTGGCCGCTTTCCGGGTCGACGGGCGAGGAGTGCGTTCCTGGTTGCGGTAGACATCAAAGTTCCGTACAAGTTATCTGTATGAATGTGAGTCTTGACATCTAGGGCTACAATTGGGGAGCTCACGCGTGTCATAGCTGACGAGGCCGTTGGCGTGTTTGGTGTTAGTCTGGCCGCAAAGTTAGATGAAGGTCCCGACCGGTTACCGTAGAGTCGGCAGTTACTCACGTAGGAGGTCCTATCGGAGAGGTATGGCAACGCGTTCTGGATCGCATAGGGAGGGTTCAGGAGGTTGTCTCCGGCATGTTGCCTCTTCCTCGCGGCTGAATTCTGCAAGATGGGCGTATGAGGGTCGGGTGGTGGGTAGTTGCGGACCGGTGGGAGACTCTGATCCTTCGCCTGCTGGAATGGATCGTCGCACGGGTAAGTGCAGAACTGGATGGATCGAAGTGAGTTTATTTTTAACGTGACCGGTCTGGGAACTTACGCTAGCTGGCTCGTTCATATCGATCCAGGAGCCATCAATGTCCAAACCGGTCTTCGGGTCGTAGAAGCGTTCGAACTCTCCGGTCCAGTAATTCTGTACGTCAGGATTGAACCAATCTGAAAAGGACTTAGAACGAGGACTAGGGCCAGAGGGTGGGGTTCATTACCAGGATATACGGTCACACCTTGGGAGGAACATCGGTTAACGGTTATGGAAGACCGGCTTTGTGCACTTACCAGGCCAGACAACACCAAGGAAGTCAGTTCCGTTTTCCGCCTTGAGCCAAATTTCGGCCTCCTTTCCACGATCATACGGTCCGGAGCCTGGCACATAAGCGACGGCAGGATCTGTCATGAGGACTAATTCACGCAATTTGTTAGAGAGACTAAGTCGAGGTTGAAGTCGGGATGCTTACTATATTGCTGATCATGGGCATGAAGGTAGTCGACGATCTCACGCATACGCTTGAGGGGGAAATAATCAGGATCGAGAGTGAAAACTCTTCGCTTATCCATGTAGTCTGAAGTAAGTTAGCTTTGGGGCTTGGACACGCAAGCAAAAGTAGGCACCAATGTCAGTCCACATGGTCTCGAGGGGAATTCCGGCCTCGGAGTATCTCTGGATTACGCCGGCGACATCAACATAGTCTAGGATGGCGCATCAGAGTTGTATTAACTTAGCGGTGTATGCGGGCTTACCCTTGTATCCGAACCGACATTGGTGGAATCCGAAGGACCAATAGGGGACCTCCGCGGGGGTGCCGACGACTTGGGCGTATTGGCGAGACACTTCGATCGGATCAGAGGTGCTGCCGGCCAAGAAGTAGAAGTCGATCACTCCTCCTATGACGTTGTACTCGAGTGATGCAGCCGAAGCGCCAGGATCCTGATTGATCTTTATATCCATTCCGTTCGAATTGAGAAGGAACACTCCATGGGAACCGGTGGGACGATGCTCGAAATAGATGGGATGATTTCCGTACAAGTTCGTGTTGTTGGGGACACCGTAGGAATCACGGGACCAGAGGGTGCGGGTATAGTTGTAGGTCGGTAAACGGAAGCTGTCAGTGTGTTCGCCGAGACCATAAAGGTTTGGGTTCGCAGGGAGACTAGTCTTGACGCGGATATACTGCGGCTCAAAGATTATGGGGTGACCTTCGGTGGAGAAGAGGACCTCGTTTGATTCGGCTCTAACGATCGAGAAAGAGAAAGGTTCGGCGGTGTGCTTGAATTCGATTTGATGGGTCTTCGGTTCCTTCGCAGGTGGGCGGGGAATTACCGACTCGGGGACTTCATATCGTTCCACGGCCGCGTCGGTGATCTTGACGTGAATTCGAGTGTCTAAGCGTGGACATCATCGGTCAATGCGCGATCCCCCCTCCGTTACAAGCAGAAAATCGCACCGGTCTCGTAGGTCACCTGGAGTTTCAGCTGTTGGATGTCCGTACCAAATACATCGCACGCCTTGCCCGCGAGGGAGAGGTCTGCGGTCAGGGTTGATCCAAAGCTCTTGACATTTATTGCCTTGTACCCAGGACAGGCGTCGAGGGTTGCGGGGTCGACCAAGGCGGCGGCGGCGACACCAAGGAATCCTAGGAGAGCGAGGGGTTTCGACAAGACCGCCATGGGAGGGGCAAAGTGGTCGAGAGGGCGGATGGGGACTTCAACAAAGTTTGGGTTTGCGGCCCTTCTTATAGCGTCTCAGCAGGGATACACCGCTTGTTTCAAGTATGCTTCCATCGCGGATGGACAGGTTGTGAAGGAAATTTCTGGCAGTTCCAATTCTCCAGGATATAAAAAGTACTCTAACTTTGGTGATCCCCGCCCCGAGTGCTGATGCACGATAGCTTGCCTCGACCCTCGAAAACAAGAGGAAAGCATGCGTGCAAAAAGCTCCAAGAAGTTCGTCGTGTGTGCATTCGTTCTCATAGATGACATCGTTCATGTCATGATCCCGGCAGTGCCGCGCCGGCCGCGCTCAGAGGACAGGCCTGGACAGGCCGAGCGTATCAGCCACAAAAGACAAACAAAGACAAACACCACCCACCGCCATCCTCGTTCCATCCCCGCCCCCCCCCTAAGTCAAGCTCCGTTACTGTTCCATCCCCTGCACCGCCATCCTTTATCTCCATTATCGTGTGGCGTTTCGTAAACTACACAAAATTATTGCTATTCTTTAAACATGACTAACACCCCCTCAGGATCCAAGCGCACGTGGGACGAGAGTTATGACGCAGAGCAACTAAGGCGGAAGAGAGCCAGGGACAAAGATGATCCCAGGGATTGGAGAGACGTGCATCTGAATGAGGACAGGAAGCCTTCGTCCAACCGCAGAGACCGAGACGGTCGATCCAGGCATGAACGGGATTACAGGCACGAGAGGGGCCACCGACCGTCTCATAGGCCAGAACATCGATCCTCTGTACCTCTTGATTATGGCCGAGACGATAGAGATCCACGCTCAACACGCTCACCCCGTCGGGATCGTGACATACGCGGTCGTGAGCCCCAGAAACCATCTGGTGTCGACTCTGAGAAGGAAGAAGGCGAGTAAGTGTCGAAAATTTGGCCAGCCATCTCTCGTATCATCCATTCTAACATACACACTCGTAGGATTTCACCCCGGCATAGTTCTGCGGATGCATCTATTCCATCCCGCACGCAGTCTCCTGTCGTGACAAGCACCACGCAGCCAGAACCCCAGAAGGGGCCAGGACTGGAAATGGAACTCGAGCTCCCTATCACCCCACCATCCATCGAAGCGACACTTGCCGCACGCCGTGCAAAGAGGCTTGCCATTCTCGCCAAATACAGCAATCAGCCCACACCTAACCCTAGTAACACCGGGACTCCACTGTCTGGAATCAGTAGTGCGGTCCCGCCGCCTCCGTCCACAGTATCTGTTTCTGACGATCTCTCTCAACCAAACAGAGCGGAGCCACCTACCCCTCTATCCGCAACAACTCCCGCGTTTGATTGTATGTCCTTTTCATCTTCGCTCTTCTCGTGGTCATCGCTTATATCCTAGCTAGTCAGGAGGGAATCCGTTTCCGCATCTCCGGATCCTAACGAATTTACCCTGGCGAAGGACGACGACGAACAGGCACAGGATACGACCCAAACCCAGAACGAGGGCGGGGAACAGGTATCTGCAGCCGACTACGATCCGAATCAAGATCGTCGAGAGGACGAGGGAAAGCGCATTCACGACATCGACGACCACGCAGGCGATGATGTGGAAATGGTCGTTGAAGAGGGGGATGAGGAAGAAGATCTTGACGATATGTTCGCTGTAGCGACCACGGAGAAGAATAAAGTAAAAAAGATCAGGCGCGTTGTTGTACGTGAACACTTGGGGTTAGTCGTCACATCACTAACAGTCCCTTAGAGACCTACCGCTCCCGCTCTCGTCACGACCACACTGGACTCTGCTGCGGATCCAGAAGGGTATTACTCTGTGATCCTCGGTGAACAACTCGATGGCGGACGCTATCAAGTTTTCTCCTCCCTCGGAAAAGGCATGTTTGCCAACGTGGTACGTGCTAGGGTCATTGGCGGTGAACCCGCAGATGTCGGCAGGGAGGTCGCTATCAAGATCATCCGGTGCCAAGAGTCCATGTAAACTTGCCCCTATCCGTGCATCAGCCCCCATCTGATCCTTCTTATTAGGTACAAGGCGGGTCTCAAGGAAGTACAAATGTTGAATAAGCTTAAGCAGGCCGACCCGGATGACAAAAAACACGTTGTCCGGCTGGAGCGAACGTTTGAACATCGTGGGCACCTTTGCCTTGTCTTCGAATCCTTGAGGTACGTCTTCACTGCATTTCGCCCTCCTGAAAAAACCCAACGATTAATGTCGCAGTATGAATCTCCGAGACGTCGTCAAACGTTTTGGCAAGGACGTTGGTCTGAACATTCGAGCTGTCAGGGTGTACGCCAAACAGCTCTTCCTTGCGTTGAATCTCCTGAAGAAGTGCAACATCATGCACGCCGACATTAAGCCTGACAACATCTTGGTAAGACACTCCACCCTCGTGCCACCCAATCTCCGGTTTATTGTTGTCGCGGTATAGGTGAATGAACAAAAGACCGTACTCAAATTGTGTGATCTTGGTTCCGCATCCGATGCCTCTGAGAATGAGATCACGCCCTACCTGGTCAGCAGGTTCTATCGAGCTCCAGAAATCAGTCAGTTGATACATTTTACCACAATATCTGACATCGCTGAAAATGTGTATCTGCAGTCCTCGGAGCGCCTTACGACCCCGCCATCGACATTTGGTCAATAGGTTGCACACTTTATGAATTGTATACAGGAAAGATCCTCCTTCCTGGTCGATCCAATAACCATATGCTGCTGTTGATGATGGAACTTAGAGGCCGGTTCAATACCAAGATGATCAAGAAGGCCCAGTTTGGGGATGTATACTTTGACGAGATGGGCGCATTCATCAGCATAGATAGGGATCGGGTAACCAGCGCGGTATGTCATTTCCATCCCTCCTTGGAGTTGACAGAGTGGCAACAACTTATTCGTAAAACCGTTTCCATAGGATGTCGTAAGGCACATGCACATCTCCAAGCCCTCGCGAGACCTTAGGACACGCCTCATGCCACCGGTGTCCGCCAAGTTACAAGACGAGGAGGTGAAGGTAATAACCAGTTTCATAGACCTACTGGATAGGTGTCTCGCCTTGGATCCGAGTCGGAGAATCACGCCCAAAGACGCATTGAACCACCCTTTCCTCCGTGGGTAATCCGGTGGCCGGTTCTCAGACCGGGCGTAGAGTTAGAAATTTCTCCTAGTTTTTTTATGTTTACGTTGCCGTTTCAAACGCGATGCAATAGACGAACCGATTTCGAATCGCCGACATTAGCCCTACCGTCCTCTTAAAGGGCGAGTTCGTTCTCTGTTCCCTCCGCCGCGTCCCTATGGCTCTCCAACTTCTAGCCCGCCTTTTTACGAGTCAGCCGAGATTGCCTGCGTTCGATGAGTTGCCTCCATTTCACGACATGCCAGGGTGTGGCTGGATCTGGGGCGAAGATGATCAGCTGGGAACCGTCAACCTTTTATCTGATAAAGTCGTTCAACGAGCCTGCCGTGAGGAAGTACAGTACGTTCAAGGCGGGGAATTCGGCTATCCGTTCTCAACGCTGGTTCCCACAGGATTGGGAAGTCATTATCCCTTAATTGGTCCGTCCCTCCTGCCTCTTCCATCTGGATACCTTCTGCTGATATGATACTAACTCGGTTACCCATAGGCCGATAAACTTCCCGGAAAAGGTGATGTTTGCGTTCACCCTCGCTCACCGACGGTAGTACTTGCGTCGTCCGGAGGCTAACCAGGCGGGTTTGTTTCGATATAGCCTCTGTTTCATAGGCATCCACCTCATCACGAGTCCCATCTGATCCAAGGGTATGATATCCCGGCGTTGCGAGACGACACTTTGTTTTTGGTGTGTTCTGGCATTCAGCTTTGACCGGGCATGTTTATACCAATCCGGTACCCGTCTTCCTCCGATCTACAGAATACACAGTCCGGTTCGCAGTGGGATGGAATGAAACATCTCGGGATCCTTGAGCACGGCGTATACTATAACAAGTACGAGGACCCCCTCTTTTTTGTGTCCTGTGGTGTAATGTTGAACGTGAACGCGACAGTGTCCAAGCTTCGTCAATCCCGGTGGGATCGGTGGACTGCGCGGATCCCGGAACCGTCGATCCATTGGCCCTGAAACTGGGGATCCAGAGTCAGCCATTCCCGATCTTGTCTAGTGATCCGCAGCGACTTATACAAGATTTTAGATTGGGCTAATCATGGGATCTGCGGACGAGGTGTGCTGCTGGATATGGTAAAGTACTGGGAGGCAAAGGGTGCCCCTGTGGATCCTTGGACGAGCTATGCGATCACGTCAAAGGAGATGGAGGAATGCGCTAGGGCTCAGGGAGTCACGTTCCGTCGAGGTGATATCTTGTTGTTAAGAGTTGGGTTCATTCGAAAATACTATGACAGCACACGTGAGGAGAAGGATCGGTTGGCTGACTTAGGGACGCGCCAAAGTAAATTGTGCGCCTTGTTTTGCCCCTCACTGCATTTCCAGCTAGCGTCTGAGCTTCCCCCTGTAGCGCGGGTATTGAGCCCACGGATGATATGAAACGATTCCTGTGGTGAGTGTCTATTGATGAGGCTGTTCGTGCTGTGCCATCGCTAGGGCTTCGGGATTTACGGAGGATCAGGAACAACCACTTTTCCGCAGTCGCCTCGGATCAACCGACACTTGAGGTATGCTCTCCATCCTTCCGGCGGGACCATCTTATCGACTTGCACCTATAGGTTTGGCCTGTCCCTGAAGGTTATCTTCACCTACATCAGGTACGTTCTCGACCCCACGAAATCTCACTATTCACTAAACCATTCCTTCGTTACAACGCAGACATTGCTAGGGTAACTGCTCTCGGTTCTCTCGGTCCTTTGCCAATCTCTCACAAGCTTGGCGCGGCGCTTAGGCTGTGGGGTATGCCAATCGGCGAGTTCTTCGACTTGGAGGCTCTGTCACAATTCTGCGCCGAGTCCAGACGATACTCCTTTTTCTTTTCGTCTTGGCCATTGAACATGTACGTCACTCCTCCTGTGAATTGCACCGCCTATTCTTAGGTCGTCCGTACCCTTCGTCCTTGAAGCCTAGGAGGGGTTGCGAGTCCTCCGAACGCATCGGTGGGTCCGGCTTTATCCTTGCATCAGAGCACACGATTTACGCAAATACGTCGTAGGCACTGTTTTGACCCTTGTAGAATACCCTACAATCAGAGTGATACCTTAGGAGACGGTACACTGGAGTTGCAGTCGATATCCGCCGATTATCATATCGTTCCGCGTTCTTCACAGACCCGGACCCCGTCCTCCTATGGAGACAAGTCTGGCTTGTGATGCCTGTGATAACCAATAACAGTTCGACGGATGTGACTATCAGAGGGCACTTTGCCAAATTCTGACGAAAGGGGGTGGAAAACATAAGAGATCATTCGCTCATCTAGTCTCCCCACACCCCACAATGACATCAATAGAGGGGTCAGGAACACGATTCAACGAGATCCTGGCGGTGGATATAAGCCGTTGGTCTACGGGCGGAAATCGCCATCCAGCTTGTCTTTCTTTAGCTCTTGACCACCTAACTCAAACTTACGAATCATCATGTCTCTCAACCGTACCTACCCCGCAACCGGCCACGATATCCTCGACCAGTGGCCATGGTTCGATGGCCCCATCGGAATGCGTGCTCGCCACCCTTTCGGTCCATTCGAGGATACTCGTACCTCCCGTATGATGCCGCCAAGGTACATTTTTACCCAACCGCACTTCGCGTGATCGGTTGCTGACTCTTGTGGGACAGGATGGACCTCCACGAGAACCCCGAGAAGAACCTTGTGACTGCGACGTTCGAATTGCCGGGCCTCTCCAAGGACAACGTCAACATCGACGTTCAGGACGGAAACCTCGCGGTTTCTGGCGAGGCCTCTCAGACTTTTGAGCAGCAAGAGCAGGGATACGCTATCAAGGAGCGCAAATTCGGCAGGTTCGCTAGGACTGTCAAGTTGCCTGAAGGCACCAAAGTAAGCGATCAGTTTTCTTTCACCTCTGAATCCTTTCGGGTGGGAGTTGGTTCTGACGGTGTTTTGCTGTGTTTGCAGCCCAAGGATGTCAAGGCGTCGATGGAGAACGGTGTTTTGACCGTCACTTATCCCAAGTCCTCTCCTGGCCAGGAGTCCCAGCGCATCGCTATCAAGTAAGTGAAGTCTGAAAGCCGGCCATTGAAAATGTACTATTAGTTTTTGAATCGTTTGTACTTGTGTATCGGAAGTCGTACGAATCGAATCGTATTTGTCTTTGATGATTTCTTCCTTGCGGTTGGGTCATGAACGAGAGCTTGGACTGGGGATCGGGAACGCTCTGCCAAATTTGCTTCCGACATGTAGCATTCCCACGGGGTTCCGTCGCAGGAGTCCCTAAGAACATTAATTAAACCTACAGAACGCATGTCCGGCTGGAGGTCAGGGAACAATCCACGGCAGAACTCACAAATGACCATCAGGTTTTGTAGATAATTGCGTCAAATGGTACAGAGGCCAGGAACTTGAGATCGAGCACTACCCCCCCTCGCCGTGACAGGTGGCATCTCGAACCGAAAGCGACAGACGGTCGGCCCGCCACCGGACCGAGAGGTGCGGCACCTTCGGGAGACAGATATTTCCCTTTCGTTCCATGCCTGGGTGTGGGAAAGCAACACTCAAGCCCAATATTCAAGCGGCCGACACTCCCAATGATTACAAGTGATGTGAAGTGTGTAGCTACTCTGGAAAGAGGTAAAAAAGCGTGGGACACAAATTGGTCTATCCCTCATGTAATTCCTCCGCTGGAGAATTTTCCAACGGTAAACTGAACACATGTATCGATCCCGTTGGCTCGATTGGGCATCGGGTGCGAGCTGGGTACATTATTCGAGGTCGTTGAGTTCTCTGCGGGCGACCCAATTTTCCCCACGACTGAGAGGGAGGGGGTCTTGTTGCCCGTTCGATCAACTTTTGGCTGAACGACTCGCGTTTCATGCAAATTTGAAATCGGTTTCCCCCACGGCCCTTATTTGGTCTCGCCCCGCCTCTTTGATGTGGCCGCGCCGAGATCGCCCATTGCCCGTGTCCTTGAGTGTCGAAATTTCCATGGGGTCAAGGGAATGTACCAAAACGCCTAAGAGCGTGATGGTTCAGATGAACGTGCACTTTCCCTACGACACCTGCCACCGGTCGTGGGCGATGCCGCTTGTTGGCGCTACTGATTATACATATATCACACGTGATCTAGAGGTTGCCGGTCCCCACTTGCACCCTCAATTTCCTGGCACGGGTGAGGATTAGACGTCTAGACATCTATAGAACGTCAGCGGACAGCGTCTGTCGACATCTAGTGCCCCCACAGAGCCACCAGAATGGTAACTGTCCGGGTTGGCCTCCATCGGTGATCGTCGGCCGAAGATGAGTGAGCGAGTCTGCCGATCGGTGATCACGTAGACTCATGCCTATAGCCGACAAATATGTAACCTCTTCACCTGCTCCCAGACCACCATGCCTTCCGAAAGGGACCCACTCCTGGCGACCCCGTCGCAACACCATGCGGATGCACAGAACCCGGAGGAAGCCAGGAAAGAGAAGCTTGGGCCGTTGGAGATTTCTCGTTCGAACCGGTGGGCCATTTTGGCGGGGATCTGGATGGCAAACCTACTTGGTGTACGTCCCACTACCTCTCGTTCAATCCACCCCTCTGAGGAGTTTGTCCCTCCAGTCTTTGAACAGTGTGTAGTACCTGCTCTTTCTGCCGGATTTGCTGAACCATCTTACACCTTCTAGCAACCCTGGTGGCAACCCGTACGTCGTAATCCTCTTCCCCGCTTGTCCTCGCTGAAACTCTGTCTCAGTGATGCCGTCGATATCCTCTGAATTCAACAAATCCCATCAAGTCAGCTGGCTCGGCACTGCGTGAGGCTTGGCTACGCTCTTCTAGAAGTATGCTTACCATGGCCACTCCCAGCTATCTTCTCGCAACATGCACATTCACTCCAATTTACGGACGATTATGTAACGTGATGGGCAGGCGCGGAGCCAATCAAACCGCTGTATTGTTCGCTGCATTGGGATCCCTTGCTTGCGGGTTATCACCCAGCATGAATTCCCTCATTGCTGCGAGATTCGTGCGTGTCATACACCGCTTGTGTGCGGTTTTTGACCGTGAGATGACAGCTTAGTGGTATTGGTGGAGGAGGCATTTTTACGACCACAACGTAAGACCCACGTTCTATTTCATCCACATAACCTGATCAACGGTGTTAGGATCATTACGAGTGACATTTTTACATCTCGAGTGAGCGCTTGCTGCATGTTGACCAGGGTGACTTCTAACCGTGGTCATAGTCTCGGGGGCTTGCTCAAAGTATTGCGGGCATATTTACGGCGGTGCGTTTTTCTCTTTTTCGCTTTTTATTTTATTTTAGCGGAGACGCAGCCTTACACCGCAATGCAGATCGGTATGGGGCTAGGTGGACCCCTGGGTGGATTGATTACTGATAGGTACGCTCGCTGGCGCCCGGGAGGAAAAGGTCCGGAAAGAGTCTGAGCCGGACATAGGTATGGGTGGAGAGCTGCATTTATCGTCCAGGTTCCGTGGTTCTTCATCTCGTTCGCACTCACCGGTTATAGCTTGCGATACGTTACGCCGGTACGTCCAGCCGTCGGGTGTAGAATCGGTGAGGCTTATTCATGAGACACAGGGAAAGGGTAAGACACCGAGGGAAGTCCTCAGAAGAATTGACTACGGCGGTATCATTACAACCCTTGCGTGGGTGTGTAGATTTCTCGACTCTCTGTCCAACCATCGTCACAACTGCACCAGGTTTTCGCCATCCTGCTATTTTTGAGTTATCGTTACAACGAACAACTCCCGGTAGGTGAAGATGGTTTATTTTCAGTGGTTGTCCTCAGTGATTGAACAGTGGGACGACGCGCGAGTTATCTCGACTCTTGTGATCGCCATCGTATTTGTCCTCCTCTTCTTCGTTGTCGAACTGAAGCTTGCTGTCGAGCCCGTGCTGGCACCGTTTCTGCTCGAACAAAAGATTCCTCTGCTCGTCGGCGCCAGCAATTTCCTGGTTGCCTTTTGCAATTTCTCCATCATGTTCTTCTTCCCGATGTGGTTCCAAACCGTAATGTTGTCGTCTGCCTCTATTGCTGGTGAGTGGAAAAGTGTGACTTGATTCCATATCACCTGAACGTTGCATTCAGGATTGCATCTCTTGCCGAGCAGTGTCTCGATGTCAATAGGATCCGTGTTCGCTGGGTATACGTACTGTCCCAACCGGCATTCGCTTCCCGCTCACCCGGACTTACAGATGGTCAATGCACACAACGGGGAAGTACAAATTCATCAATCTGACCTTCGGAATCCTCCCCTTCATTGCAACGGCGTTGATAGCAACTATGAACGAGAATTCAAGCCCTGCGAGACTTTGGTTGAGCATCGTACGAAAAAGCAATCACTCAGATTTCTTGGCAGAATTCTAATCTCGCGCAGATTCCGTTAGGGTTTGGAAATGCCGTCGTGTTGCAAACTATGCTCAGTAAGTCACTTTATGGATGCTATCGGTTATCACTATACCTTCGCCCCAAGTTGCTCTCCTGGCCCACATACCTCGTAAGTCGGATAATTTCATCTTTCCAAACCTCATAGCATTGACCGCTTGAACCCTCGCAGAGTCCGCAATGGCCGTAGGAACTGGTTTCGGACAGCTCTTCAGAAGTGTTGGTCAAGTATGTGGAGCTGCTGAAGTCGTCGAACTTTATTTAAGCTATCACTCGGTGTAGGTCGGTGGTGTTGCCATCTCGTCGGCGGTTTTCCAGTCGGTTCTTGATAGGGAACTTCGAAAAAGAATATACGGCCCTGGCGCAAATGAGGTATGTACCCCAAAAATTTACACGTCCAGCGATTCACCTCTTTCCCTGCAGACCATTAGAAGGATCCGGGAATCCGCAAAACTTGTCGTTTCATTACCACCAGATTTGCAGAGGGCTGCTCGAGACTCATATGACATAGCCTTGAGGATCGTGTTTATGATGGCCATGTGTTCGACCCTAATGGCTTATCTCGTGCGATTGCCCGTGAGTCCCGTCCCCCCACCGCGCCTCTCGGTAGACTGTCTCTTATATGACATAGATCCCGGACAAGTCTTTGGACGAGCCAGAGCCCGCCGGCCCTCTTCCTCAAGCCCCGCAGCACTCTGCTCAGGCAGACATAGAAAATAGTGTTAGTTCTGTCACCTCACCCATGGACACCCCCTTCGATAGCGATGATGAGGACCGCGACGAACGCACACCAATCCTCAGGACAAGAGACAGCAGACCAGACATTAGACGACCGAGAAGGCTTTCGGGTTACGAGTCTGTCGATGGCGGCATGGACTTAGAAAGCGATGTCATCGGAGGCTCTGCTCGAAGGAATTGAAGGATTGAAAACCACAGAATAGAATTTGGAACTTCGCGTAATACATGTCCAAGCGGAGCGTATATCACAAGTCTGAACAATATAGAGGGGAAACCGAGATGCAGCGGTTGGAGAAATTGGATTGGGAACGTGTCCCATTGCTTAGGCAACAGCGGTAGTTTCAATACCGGTAATGCGGATGTCAGCCTGGCGAGTCAGCAAGGATAAGTTCACGACGAGGCAATCTTGGATGTTGTACTCACTCTTCTCCGGGCTGCGGGGGTTACCCTATTGCACCCCCAACAGCTTAAATCCTTCAAACCGTCACACTCATCCTGGATCTTCGCGAGTGCAAAGTCATCAACCTCGCGACACCACCCAACATCGATTTTGCTCAACCCGGTAGCAAGCTCTGCAATCATGCTCAACGACTCGTTCGAGGTAGTTTTCCAACCGTTTATGTTGAGTGATTTCAGTTGGGGTCCTGAGTGTCGCAGGACCCCGTTAAGGGCGAAAGACGACAAGGTGTGGTTCCGAGAAAAATCGACAGAAGTCAACCCTGGATTCTTCTCCCACTTCAAAAAGAATTGACCAATCTTCTCATCGGTCAACTCCCCAAGATCCGCCACCGTCAAACTGTCCAGGTTTGGAGCGTGTTCCCTCAGGCAGTGAAGGAAGAATTTGTCGGTTATAGACGTAATTCCCGAAAGGTCCAAGTGTTTGAGAGTCAACCCGAGTTTCTTGACCAAACTCATAACGGCCATCTCCCCAACGAGCTCCGCGTTACCGGGGTAGGCGAGGTCGAGGTATGTCAAAGCCAGGCCCGAGGACCCCAGAACCTCCAAAAAGTCGTCACACAACTTTCCGACCTCCCTCAACCTGAGTTCTTTCAGCTCCGGAGAATTATCCACAAGCTCCTCAAGGCAGTCGATATCAAATCGTGGGTTTTGAGTGATACGGAAGGTGTTGAGGTTGGGGTGTGCCTTGAAAAAACTTTTCCATGCGGGGGCTCTCACCAGGAAAGGACCGAGAAGTTCAATGTTGGTGAGGTTCGGGAAAGAGGTATTCCACGAAGCGATGACAGCATCGTCTATCCGCCCGCAATAGTCCAGGCGGAGCGTCGTAAGGCCTGGGTTCAAATTGGCAAGAGCGCACAGAGCGTTCACTTCGAGATCTGACGATCTGTTAGGAGGCGAATCTGGATGTCCTGGAATATTCTTACTTGTTGCATCGTAGAACGTGAGAGTTGTGTTACGAACATCGTAGAACAACGGAGCGTTTGTTTCATTCCTGGTGCGAGAATGATCAATGAAAGGGAAACAGGGGCGCAAACTCAGCACATACAGACTACGGTTCTTGCAGACAGCCTTCGCTATACCATCCATATTCATGGTTCCGATATCCCCCAGGGCTTCGACATCGTCGATGTACTTGGTAATGACCTATTTGGAGGTGAGACCAGCACTCCTGGGAAAGACGCAAATGGATTACATCAATGCAAAGGGTAACGAGGCTGGGGATTCTCAGCTCCTCGAAGTGAACGAGCTTCCGTTTATCCGCGGGGGCTTTACGCTTCCTTGGAGCAGCAGGCGTCTTGAAGGGGTCGGCTCCAGAGGATTTTGCACACTTGTGACACAAGAATCCTGGAGGAGGTACCGCGGCCATAGTGTATTTGGTCTGGGAATAACATCAACGTGGCGCTGGGGAAATGTCCTGAAAATGACGTACTACAGTGAATTGTTGTTTACACTTTACACAATCTTCGAAACTTCCGATAGGTGGTCGGGCGGACTTATATGAATCCTTGACAAGAGCCGTATAAGCATCCTCGTAGTCGTCATCATCGTCTTCATTTTTTGCCGTCTTTGCTTTTGCTTTTAACTTTGCCTCGGCAGCTTTGGTGAGTTTCCGTTTCTTTGGTTTCGGAGCTTCCTCTGGTTCATCCAGCTCCTCAGAGTTGTACCCGTTTGCAGGCTATTGCAGCAATTAGCAAATAAGAAATCGGCTGCATAGATTCGACTGACTTCAGTATTCTGGGCGCTGCTGCTTTCTGCCTGTGCCTCAGTACGGTTTGAACTCGCCGTTGGTCGATTCGCAGTCCTAGTACGGCGAGCGATCGTAGCTGGAGTGATTCCGGTTTCCTGGACCAATTCAGGCAGGGGATTGTCGAGAGTGAAAGAAAACTTACACGAAGATAATCGGTGAGAGCTGAGGCGGGACCCTGGACGTTGTTTGGGCGAACCATACCGCAGCGTGGTGGTCGTTGGATGGGGGAGAGTCGTTTCTGTCACCTTGTCACTAATGAAACGCGATGTGACTTCGAATCACGTGTTCGTGACGCCCTCTCCTGGTGAACTTTGATTTTGCGGGATTCCTGTCGAAGTTGAGCTTGAGCTAGTATGTCATTTCTTGTTCCTACTATTACATGTGCACCGAAACACTTAATGGGTAATACCCCCGCCAGCCTTAATCTCAACTCCCTGTGCAATCCAAGATTTCTCCAATTTTAACAAGTCCTCAATCCCTTCCCGAATCGATTCCTTCCAGGGCCTGGGGGTCAAACCAAGAACGAGTGCAGCTTTGGAGTTATCCAACAGGGAGTTCTTTTGTGCGGTTGGGTTGGCAGTAGCCAATCGATCCCCCAATTCGGGGTGGATGCTCGCGATATAATCAATGGCTTCCTGGAAAGCGAACCATTCACCTCTGAAAACGACACGGTGCTTGCCGGGAGTCTTTTGACCCTTAACTAGACCGATCGCAACGTCCCTGACATCGACGAACCCCGTTGGTGGGGTATCAACCTTGTTCTCAGCGAAGAGAAGGTCGTAGATGAACTGGTCGGTACTCAAGGCACCCCCGTCTCCAGGTGGAACACGGAAGCCTGGAGCAAGCGGACCGATAAAGAAAGGGGGGTTCACTACGGTTGCGGGTTAACCTGTAGGTCCAAGCACCGAGCCTGAAAGCCGTATGCTTACAAACAGTGATATTGATATCAGGGTGGTCAGCAACGAATTCCCAGACTGCACGTTCGGCGAAAGTCTTTGTGCCGGAATATGCACTCAATGGCTCGAGAGTTCCGGAGAGAATTTGTTCTCTTGTAATCGGGTTCCAATCTTTCCAGCGGCGCAAAATCAGTCTCCATTGAGGTGCGCCTGTTAGGCAAGATCATACCATCAGAAGTGTACAATGGCTTAATGTTGTTCCTGTCCCATACAGCCCCAATACTGCTGATGACTGAGAAGTTTGTGATGCCTAGCTTGGCTGCCTGTCCTATGATGTTCACGGTCCCGCCGACCGCAGCCTGATCACACAAGTGGATCAGTCAGTTTGGAATCAACGGGTGCGAATCAGAGCGCGTACGTACGTCTAGCATCTCCGCGGGTGGGAGTTTACCCGGCAAGGGAGAGGCAAGGTGCAATACACCTGAGACGCCTGTCAAGTAATCAGTATCAACTCATCTACACGCACCGCTCGTACCCACCCTCGAGAGCCTTGGTGAAGTCGCCACCAATGATGTCGTCGATGCCGACGATCTCCACGCGGTCTCCTCCAGGTTGAGAAGCGAATGCCTCCTGAACAGCAGTAACTTTGGCGGAGCGAGCGGTCCTGAAGGTCGATGCAAGCCGAGTTCAGCGGATGGCAGAAATGCGGAACAACAATGAGACCCACCCCCTGACACGATAACCGTCTTTGAGGAGTTGGTCTACAACATGAGATCCCAAGAACCCAGAGACACCAGTAACCTGTGTATCGATGAGCAAAGACGCGGTCGCAAAAGGTGACCGGAGATACGGACAAGAACAAGTTGTTGAGACATTTAGGAAAGCACTGTGGGGATGGTGGTGGCTAACGTTAAGAGTTGGCCAACGGTGGGGGTGCATTACTCGTTTATCCAGTTGGTAAGCAACCCTATAAACTTGACCAAGAAAGGTGTTTTGACCAACCGTGCTAGCGTCGATTGTGCGGACAAGTGCCCGCGACCAATGATAGTGGCCCGGGTAATCGCATACAATTCCCAATATTCGTACAGGTGCATACACGATATATCATACAGGTTTGGGGCGCGCGAAGGGCAAAGAATATATAGTGGAAAGAAGGGGAGATCGAAGCAAGGACTTTCATGACCACATACCCCAGACATTATTCGGCATCGGCTCGAAATCGATGACCTCGGGCTTACATCATATAGGACCGTTCGATGCCAAGAAGTTTCCACAGGCTGAACGCATTCTGAAGAGTGAGATAAGAGTGTCTGATCTAGGGTAAGTATAAGATTGAAAAAGCTCGGTGAATCCCCAGATGATCACAACTTCGATCACAATGCAGCGCGTCTGGTCACTGGCCGCTCCTGCCCGAAGGCTGACGAAGACTCACCGCTCTGTCCCACGGTCTATCCCACGGGGTGTCATTGGTTCTACATCTCTGCTTGGCGCTGCCAACGTTCGATGGGTCTCGAATATAGCGGGAGGTGGACCCCCTGTTTCCCTAGCATTAGCCATAGGGGCCGGCTTGCCGATTGCCCTTTGGACGTATAAGGTTGGTTCGCCAATGGTTCTGGACATAAGGAAGGACGAGAATTAACATGGTCGGAATCTCATCTAGTGTTTCATGCTTGTCCTCTTCCAGAGGAAAGTCATTTACATGGGTATGGACGAATTGTCTTCGTCGCGTACGAGGCACAGAAGTTTACAGAGATACAGGCTACGTTCCACCCGGCGCCAGAACCGAGGAGATCTCTGAATCAACGGTGCCGCATGGGCTTAGATGCGAAGAAATTAAAGTCTCCAGCGATAGAGGGCACTCTTTAGCTGGGGCCTTCGTCTCCCCACCTGGCGCGTCCGGCGACGCGCCAGGGTCAAGCACCAACCCATCAGGGAGCCCAGAGACGCTGTTTTTTTACCTTCAAGGTTTCGGTTCCCTCCCTCGTCACTCACGAGATGTGCTCGCTGAACAACGCCTTATATCATAGGCAATACAGGAAACCCACTCCATCGTCTGCCCGTTTTCAAGACCTTGCTCGGTTACCAGCCCTTCAGAAGCCGGGCCGGTTTAGTCGCCGTTGCACCGAGGTCGTACTGGAAGTCGACGCCCACCCGTCCTTCTGAGCGCGGCATCCTTAGCGACTACACCCACGCTCTGAATTATACAACCAAACGGTGGCCAAATGCTCGTATCGTTATCTACGGCCACTCGCTTGGCGGTTCTGCAGCCGTGTGCCTCGCATCTGCTCTAGACTCGAAAGAGTACCCTAACGTACAGGGACTCATCCTGGAGAACCCATTCGCATCCATTCCTGAGATGGTCAAGGCCCTGTATCCCCAGCGTTGGCTGCCGTACCATTACCTCACACCCTTCGTGTGGGACACGTGGGATGCCGTGCATGCGGCATCGAATATGTCTCAAGATTCATTATTGTGGAGGCTATCCAAGGACATACTCGTCCTGCTCAGCGAGAAAGATGAGCTAGTTCCGAACCGGATGGGCGAGGACATTCTCAACGCGATGGGGTCGAGAGGGAGGCCGAGTGTCATAATCCGAGATGCCCTCCACGAAAACGCATGGGAACAAAGGCAATGGGCAAGGGAGGTAGCTCAATACGTTGACAATATGGGTGATTATCCGTAAGTTTACACCACGTACACGAGTCTAGACAAATACCCAGGGATTCTTAACGATACTGTCTGGACCCTATCCGTGGCGCCGGACCACGGTTATTGTCTGAAACTGTCCATCTAGAATCACAACGCAATGGCCGCTTCCCTCGAAAGCGGCCTGACTCCCAAAAGGTGGGGTCTGAAGATCTGAAGGGCCGCAACCGCCAATCGCTGGTGTCATCATGCTTGGGCTTGAAACCCATCAACCCACGTTTCGTGGGGAGTCTCGGATCCCGACGAATAATTAATGAACCTCGGTCAATAAAACCCGTTGGAACGGGTATAAATTTCCGGCGCTACGTACGGTCGCCCATTTCCCCAGAAGCAAGGATTCCCAAAGGGTATAAATACGGGAACTGTCATTGCCTATTTATTAGTCCACGAAACCAGGGCCCGGCTTTCAAACTTGATGGTTCAACCCTCCAAGTTTGGAGAAGGGTCGGTTAGAGACAGAACCTCACGTAGATGGACTCCCCGGCCGCGAAGGAATCAGGAAAATAACGTCCGCCACGGTGTGACAGAGTGCCAAAGCCGAGGAAGAACATCCGAAAGAGACGGCCGGTGATCTCTGCAGCTTGTATGTTATCTCCATCAGTAGGAGAAAGTCGACACCCAGAGACCTCAGATCGGAGCTGGGGGTAACCGTGGCGGGATCGACTCCGCAAGCTGAGGCAATGGTCCTGATAACCTCGGGTGTGTGGTCGACAGGGATCTTGATAAGATGAGGAGGGAGATCCGATGCAGGGAAACTTGCCGCTTTGGCTCGTCGGATTGGTGGTCGTGAAGGGGGTAATGTAACCTGAGTAGTGTTATCCGCGCTCGCAGGGGCCACGGGGACAGGTGTAAACCGGCGAACCAACGAGTCAAGCTGGAGCTTCCTAAATTGAACACCGTTCGCCTGAACCACAACTTCCAGACCATCCTCCACTTCTCCACTTCACCTCCCAATTTGACAACAACCACTCGCACACTACAACATCCACTCCTCCCTCTGCAAAGCTGACACTCTTGCAATACGCTCCACTCAGCGTCATCATCCAGAGCTTCGGCGAGGATCCGGACGGTATCCACAGCACCGCATATGTGCACGTCGCGAACCCCACCCTGCATATTCGCGAGGAACCCAGCTACCTGGAGGACACTGTCGACGGATATCGGGTGAACGGTGAATCTGCCTCGATCGCGATCGGAAGGAAATCGCAGCGTAGCATATCCCTCAGTAGAATCAGATGTCACGGTGAAGCTTTGGATGGTCTGGTAGTCCTTGGAGTAAACCACGACGCGCGGGAACAAGAGGTCGTACACCGTCCGCCTCGAAAACATCTCCTTCTCTCGTCCCTGGACGCCATCCCGAAAGGTAGAAGTTAACGAAGAGTCCCAGGACGCCACACCCTCGCAGGCGCTCGCAAGAGAAGAGACCACTTCGTCCATCGTCGATTGTGGTAGCCACGGTGACAAGAGTTTGCCGAGAGCCATGCGGGTACACGAACGGCTTCGTGAACTCCAACTCCGATAAGACAAAGATTTCTGAGCCTGATGACGAGGAAGACCTGCCAGCAGCCAATCCCAGCTCAGTGTACATGGAAGCACGACACAACGCATTTCCGGTAACCATGCAACCCTCAATGAACTTGGCCAGCACCGCAGCGGGCGTCTCGTACTCCGCCACTCGCCCGCTCATCTAAGTCGGCGCTTGAGTTTGACGCTTGAGAAGAGAGTACCCATCCAGGACGATTGCAGAGTGACCAGGAGAGCTGTGAGCATGGGGCTTGGCCGGAGCGGCGGTCAGGGTGACCCAGAGCGACTCCGTCCTTTTCATAGAAGACAACAAAGGTGGTTTCGCCGCCCCAGGACGTGAAAGTTGAGGCAGCTCCGCGATAGATGATAGGAACAACGCGGTCGGTCCCAACCACAGATCAGGAGCACCTAACTCCTCGATAAGCCTGGACACCGCCTGCACGAAGAGGACAGGCATCCGGAAATGTGCAACGAATTAGTCGGTGGTGAAAATATTGGCAGTTCCAGGGCGAACGACGGTACCCAACACGGTCGAAACCACGGGTGTCGTCGGTGGCCGGACTAGCATGGCTTTCGTGACCTTTGCGAACTTTTCGAGGGTGGGATCCATGTATGGACTGCGAAATCCAAGTGGCAGCCCAACAAACTGATGCCTCATCTCCCCAATCGCGTATAGCTTCTGCTACAGAATTTTCAAATCTTCCGTCTTCCCAGCGAGCACAAAATCCGTGTGAGTCTGGTAACAGGCGACCGAAACATCCAACCCTTCCATGCACTCGAAAAGCTTCTTGGAATCCATTACACGGGCCGCATACGCCCCTGAGGTACCGATCTGGCACTTCTCACGCGTGATTTAGGCAATAGGTGGAGCGCAGATTCGACGGATATGACGCCGGCTATGACGAGGGCAGGGTATTCGCCGAGGCTGCGCGCTCATGAGCACCCGGTTGACAACCCCTGGCCCGTCACGACATTCGCCTCGACACCCCATGAGATGATGGATTCAGAGTCTCGCAAGGTAATAACCCACAGTAAAGCCAGCGGACTGGTGCTCCAGAAGTGCCTCAACCTCACCCTCCGGACCTACGTCGAACAAGGTCTTTTTGCTGATGTTGATTAGTGCTGGTATTCACGAAGCGGGTCGGAGGGGAGGGGTCGCGAGTTCGGAAATGGAATGGAGTAGGTGAGGTAGCACAATTGAGCAGGTGGGAATCGATCACCGGGGTATCCGGGACAACATCGGGGATGCACTCCGGCTCCTGCGTCTTGGCACTCGACTCTCCTGATCAAACACGATCCCCCTCTCAAAGCACGGTATGTAACGTCATCGGCAGTAAGCTGTGTTCGGCGTCATGAGGGTCTTCCCCTTTTCCCGATGACACCCCTCACCGTAACCACAATGGCAGTGGTGAAGACACCTACGTCCTCGTTAACAGGTGCTTTTTACAAGTCATCTCCCACACTTCCATCTAATAACCGTGTCGTGTCGACACTGGACTAGCGAACGAACTACTTTTTAACCAAATTTGGTACCGAACCAAAGCCAAGATTGAGTGGTTGTTCCTCTGGTTGTTCTGTGGAGGTACTACCTCAGAGGAAGCATCCACAGAGTGTTCATCTCCAATCACCAAGCTCCCGCAAGAGCTTGTAGAAGCAATTATTGCCTACTTTATTTACAACACGCGCAGCCTCCTTGCGTGCTCAATGACATGCTACTCGTGGTACATTGCCGCCGTCCCCCATCTTCACAACTCCCTTACAACCAATGACTACGACTACGACTACTACCTGGACCGCAGGGAGCACATGTGGCCCAGACCACTCCAAAAATCACACGAGCTTGGTTTGCTTCCACTCGTCAAACGATTCCAGATCCACATGGGGATCAATAGTAGCCTTTCTCATATGGAGTTCAATCCCAAACGGTTCAGCGGGCATACCCTACGCTACTTCTCCGCACTTACAAACCTCCAGGAACTTGGAATAGACCATCTTCAAGTATCCAGCTTTATGCCAACCATTCGACAATGCTTCAGACACCTCTCACCAACACTTCAATTCCTCTCCCTCAAAGAACCCAGTGGCTCCTGCCGACAGATCTTGTATTTCATCGGGCTCTTTCCGAACCTCCAAGACCTCAAGCTTCACTACTACTACAACGTCCCCACGAATGAACAGGAGAACACAACTGATGCAACACTTGTTCCCCTCTCCATACCCCCACTGCAGGGACGGTTGATGCTCATGTGTTTCATGAGGGAGAACCTTATGAAGGACATGATTACCGTTTTTGGGGGACTTCGCTTCCATTACATGGACCTCTCCAGGGTGCAGTGCATACGTCTCCTTTTAGAT
>Ga0307515_10005317_pt1 | contig 26175 bp, 17 predicted proteins | sample 17_EM_MG_FD_194513 | JGI IMG/M metagenome (GOLD analysis project Ga0307515, IMG submission 194513) | Populus trichocarpa ectomycorrhiza microbial communities from riparian zone in the Pacific Northwest, United States - 17_EM | ecosystem: Host-associated > Plants > Roots > Unclassified | place... | reverse complement strand
TTAGTATTTTTCTAAATATATAAAAACAAAAAAGGTGAGTAAGGATCCTTCCAATGTCCAAAAATGCCTTTTGGTCATGTCTTTGGAAGCACCATCATGTCCTCTTTCTTTTAGTGCGGCACGCGTTATGTTGAATAATAAATAATTGTCATACAATGAATATCCATATGGATACTCGAAAACTTGATGGATAAGGTATGAATATCTAACACCTGATGTGTTATGGGTAGGGTATGGATATTAAAAAAAACCAACTCGTTGGTACCCTTTACCATCATTAGGGTCACGTTAAGACAACTCTCACATGGTTTAATTTTAAACCCGAATTAGGTAAGAAGTTGGGTCAGAAGGCTTTTCTTCTTAATATCATTTTTTTTCCTCAATTGCATCCTCAATATTTTTTTACTTGTCGGTTGGATTGCCTTTGAATCAGCTAAGTTGAGTAGGTTATATCAGACAAATTTTCACATAAGTTAATTAGGCAAGAACTTGGGATCAGGAGGTTTGAAGGTTGACCTGCCGATCTAATTTTAATATCAATACCAGATAGTTCTTTATGACCTATATAGTTTTTTCATCACATTTAAAATTATTTTGATACAACCCACGGTGTAGCAGGTGCCTCTACACTAGCATCTGACAAACAACAAAACACTCATTATTTAAGTTGGTTATGCTTGCTTTTATCATATGCCACCTTCTTTTATTAACACAAGCTAAAATTGATGGGAAAATATTATAGTTGTAAATGTCATTACACTGTTCACTGGAACCTTGTAATGACACCTTCATTCCTCCCACAAAAAAAAAAAAAACTTATAACTACTAGCTATTATAGGTCATTAAGGTCTTTTCACCTGACGTATTAGTCATTTTCAAATTGATTAGGGATCATTATACCTTTGCCCATTTCAAAAGCATAGTGAAAAGACTTAGATACCTTTCAAGGCAAAATTTTCTATGTTGGCATCTAGGGGCAATTTTGTACTGTCAAATTAGTTTTTTTCATTATTATCATATAAGATGAAGGATAATTTTGTGTTTGGAAAAATATAAAAAATCAAAAGTATAGTGAAACAACCAAAATTTCATTAGATGTAAAAAAAAAATACAATTGGTCTTAAGGGGTATTTTCATCTTTTCCCGAAGATTTTTATTTTAATTTTAACATAGTGGGTAATTTAGTATTTTTCTAAATATATAAAAACAAAAAAGGTGAGTAAGGATCCTTCCAATGTCCAAAAATGCCTTTTGGTCATGTCTTTGGAAGCACCATCATGTCCTCTTTCTTTTAGTGCGGCACGCGTTGCTGATGATGATCTAATTTGTCGCTAGTAGGCTTTTTTTTTCCCTTTATTTTCTCTCTCCTCCCCTAAAAATTATAGTTTGACCCTCTTTATTGTTGGTATTCAACTCTATTCCTTATTCTTTTAATTTTTAATTTTTGGTCTTGGCTCTTTTGTAGAAATTTTATTTGTTTTCAATTTTATCATTTAATCCCAATTTAGCAAACTTTATATACTCCAATTTGGTCCTCATTCTTTGGATTTCTAATTTTGTTTCTTGGCCCTTTTGTAAGAGTTTTATTGATTTTTAATTTCATCCTACAATTCCAATTGATTGTATTATATTTTTCAATTTGGTCCTCATTGTTTTGATTTCTATTTTTTTTCTTGAATCTTTTGTAAAAGTTATTATTCTTTTTAATTTCACCCTTCAATCAAAACATTATTTTTATTTTTTATGTCAATTTTGATCCTTATTCTTTTTAATTTCAACATTCAATCAAATATAAAATTTATTTTGTTTTTCAATTTTAATCATCATTCTTAGAATGAATACTTTTTTAATCCTTTTATATAATTGATTTTTTTTTTTCAATTTCATTCTTCAATATTTAATTGATTAGGAATTAAACTTCATAATTTTTTCATACTGGGTACTTTTGTTCTAATGACCCAGGTAACGGGTTTAAAATGTATTTATTTTTTTTTAAAAAAAGAAAAGGGCTTTTATAATCATTTTGATCTTTTTTATCAGGTTATTTTATTCTCATGATCTAGGCCGTGAATTTAGTAAAATATCCAGGGTTGACTCGACTCTGCTTATCATGATTATAAGTTTGTCATGTTAATTGTGGTTGACCAAAACTTTTTATTTATTTATTTTTCACTCATTTCAGTAATTAAATATCATTTCTTAAAAAAAAAAAAAATAGTTCCGTCCCATGGCAAATCGCGGGTATAAGGCTAGTAGTCTGTAACCAATTTAATGATAAGTTGCTATGAAGCGAAATCCAGTCCAAAGTTTGATCTGACCTCTACTGGACCCCAAACTTTCTCAGAATCGCCAAAACGTGTGCAGACCTTTTCTTTTGGTTCTCAAGGAGACAGCCCAGCCGGCAATGGACGCCAACCCTAGCTGGGGAAGTCATAAAAAACTTCTTTCCTCCACCGGTCACAGCAAGACAAAACCAACCAACCCTGTATAGCTTGAAAGTCAAACCGTCTTACCAAATTATACTGGTTTGCCCATCAAGTGGCTTTTTTATGCACCTAATAACGCCATCAATCACGCTAAGAACTGGATTCGTAGACAAATAGTTTGTAAGTGTCAACCTCACTGATGTTTAAGGAATTCAAAACACAGCTTGCCCCATCAGCTTCGAAGATGTTAAAGATTAGAAAACACCAACAACTTGACTGGTCATGGTTTTTTGACAGGTAATGAGTAACCATGATGAATTGTCTGCAAGTATAATTCTGGTATTGAAAGCATGCTACAAATAAGGCCTATTCGATTAATGTTGTCTAGCAATAATTCAAACTTAAAGTTTTGCGTTTAGAGAAAGCAAATGTGGTGGGCACATGTTTTGGTTTTTAACTTCAATACTAGGGAACAGCAGGGCTGCATTGACCGGTTTCTCCCAGTCTGCACTTCAACTACAGTGGCTACTTCCTTACAGGGTCATATAAGGTCCAGCAGCAAACACAAAGCACTAAAGCAGTAAAGAGCCTCTCTTTTCTTTCCGTATATGATCTCCTTGAGCTCACACGATGATCCCACAACCACAGACATTTCTCCTTTGAACTCCATTCCACATTTGCCTTTATGTAGAGATGGTTCTGCAATTTGTTTCTCTAGTTTTCTTTATTGTCCACTATATTACTTTTGCTGGTTCTGTTAATGATGAAGGTCTTGCTCTTCTATCCTTCAAGCAATCAATAGAAGACTCCACAGCTCGCAGTCTGGACAACTGGAACTCATCAGATGCGAACCCGTGTTCGTGGTATGGAGTTACATGCAGAGAAGAGAAGGTATTTTTTCTCAGGCTTCCAAACAAAGGACTAGCTGGGATGCTGCAACTTGATACTGGTAAGCTTGTTGCCTTGAGTCATGTTAATCTCAGGAGTAACTACCTCTCTGGAAGCTTGCCAGTCGAGCTCTTTAATGCAGCAGGGTTAAAATCCTTGATACTCTCAGGAAACTCATTTTCAGGGACAGTTCCTGAAGAGATAAGGAACCTCAAGTACCTACAGACCCTAGATCTTTCTCAAAATTCTTTCAATGGGTCATTACCTTCATATCTTATTCAATGCAAGAGACTGAAAAATCTTGTACTCAGTCGAAACTTTTTCACCGGCTTTCTACCAGATGAGTTAGGTAACAATTTGGTTATGCTTCAGACACTGAATCTTTCACATAACAGCTTCAGGGGTTTGATCCCTGGCAGCCTAGGCAACTTGTCAAGCTTGCGAGGAGTGCTTGATCTATCTCACAATCGTTTTGATGGCCCTATTCCAGCAAGCTTAGGAAATCTTCCTGAGTTAGTTTATATCAATCTCACCTACAACAATCTTAGCGGTGCAATACCACAAACTGATGCTCTGGTGAATGTAGGTCCAACTGCTTTTATTGGCAACCCTCTTCTCTGTGGGCCTCCTCTGAAAAATCAATGTCCTTCAAGCACTTCCCATCCAAATATTGATCCTAAGCCCTTAGCAGTAGGAGACAGCTCAGGCAAGCCAGGGAGAGGAAAATGGTGCTGGGTCGTGATCGCATCTGTTGCCAGCACAATGGTAGGAATTTGCCTAGTTGCGTTATCTTTCTGTTACTGGTACAAGAAGGTTTATGGTTGTAAAGAAAGCATACGTACTCAGGGCCGTAGTTTTGAAGAAAAGTCAATGGTTAGAAAGGAAATGTTCTGCTTCAGAACAGCAGACTTGGAATCTCTATCAGAAACTATGGAACAATACACCTTTGTCCCATTAGACTCAAAGGTCAGTTTTGATCTTGAACAACTTCTGAAAGCATCTGCTTTTCTGGTTGGAAAGAGCGGTATAGGGATTGTCTATAAAGTTGTTCTTGAAAAGGGGCTAACTGTGGCAGTGAGGAGACTGGAAGATGGAGGTTCTCAGAGGTTCAGGGAGTTTCAAACTGCAGTTGAAGCAATAGGCAAAATTAGACATCCAAACATTGTCAGCCTTCTAGCTTATTGCTGGTGCATCAACGAGAAGTTGCTTATCTATGATTACGTGTCCAATGGTGACCTTGCCACTGCAATTCATGGTAAGTACCAGCCCGACTCCTCATGTAAGAAACTAAAAAAAAACTAGTTAGCTACCGTGTTGATAATGTTGTTTTCCATGAAAAATCACAATCAATTGTCACGTTAACTGCTTTGAATCTCTTTTTAACTTGATAATGTTGTTTTCCATGAAAAATCACAATCAATTGTCACATTAACTGCTTTGAATCTCTTTTTTAACTGCTCTGAATCTTTCTTCAAAATATGTCCAGGAAGAACAGGAATGACATACTTTAAACCTCTTTCATGGTCCATTCGACTTAGAATCATGAAAGGATTAGCAAAGGGTCTAGCTTTTCTACATGAATGCAGTCCCAAAAGGTATGTCCATGGAAATTTAAAGACTACCAATATACTGCTCGGGGAGAACATGGAGCCCCACATCTCCGATTTCGGACTCAACTGCTTTGCTTATACAAGTGAAGAATCCATACCAGTTCAAGGGGAACAAATGACAAGCGGAACACCACAACAGGGTTCTCCATATGCTTTGACACCAACACATTCAAGCATGTCGGGGTCTTGTTATGAAGCTCCCGAGTCCTCAAAAGTCATAAAACCATCACAGAAATGGGATGTTTACTCATTTGGGGTAATTCTATTGGAGATCATTTCTGGGAAGTCACCAATTATGCAGATGAGTCTGTCAGGAATGGATCTAGTCCGATGGATTCAGCTTAGCATTGAAGTGAAGCCACCATCCGAAGTACTAGATCCCTTCTTAGCTCGTGATTCGGACAAGGAACATGAGATGATTGCAGTACTTAAGATTGCTCTAGCCTGTGTTCATGCGAGCCCTGACAAGAGACCCTCCATGAAGAATGTGAGTGAAAATCTGGAAAGATTGGTCTCATCGACTTAAAATCAGTTTTCATCGAGGGAAATTAATCTATACACCCTCCTCAGAAAAATCAAATCAATGGGTGCGTTGTTCCTAAGGATTGAACTACTAATTTGCCACAAATATTTCTCCTCCTGTTTGGATGTTGTCTTACATTGAGCTCCTATTCACCACCATGTACATCTGAATCTTGCAGTATTTGTTGTGTTAAATTAAATAATTCGTACAGAATTTTTATTATTACTCTCCATGATTTTGTTACATTGTGGTTTGTACTCCTAAATCCTAATTACTGGAATTTCTTCCTCCTATTACCCTATCCGCGTCTCAACAAAAACATGCCATCTATTTCAACGCTTTAAAAGGTGAAAAGTGTCATTAAACTATCTGGAGTCAGTAATTGAACTGGGTTTCGATTGAAGTTAAACAGCCTTAATTCTAATCTAGAGAAGCACATAATTTCTGCAAACAAGTAATGGAACTTTAGCACACAATCATGTTTTAGATAAGAAAACCTGCAAAATATGACAAGGATCATCGGAGGGTAATCTGAAATGTGTTTGTAATAAGCATAAATGAATGATAACCATCCTCAAAATGGGACCGCTAGAGAAAAAAAAATTGAAACACTTACATGCTTAGCACTAATCACCAAGAATTGCATTCAATGAAGTAGAAGTGCTGCATTTCTTAAAAATAAACATTCCTAGAAAATACGGCAAACATGCTTATCTTTAAGGCAGTGAAGAAATGAAACAACTATTAACGGGCAGTAAACCACAATGGAAACTGAAACGAAATTCCTCTAAAGCACAACGATGGGATTTAGTTCTATCCATATATCCTTCAACAACATCCTTAGTAAGGTGAAAATTTTGATCTACACTGCTCAAACGCTGGCATTATTGCAGTGATGGTCAAAATGCATGACATGTTCCAAGACTTTGCATTCACGAATCCCACCAAACAACGAATGAATAATAAGAATAAAAAGCATAGTCATGCTTGTAGCTCAAGAACTTGAGCTGATTTATTGAGAACCAAGGAATAACCTCTATACAAGAGCGCAAACACACACACCGGAAACTGAATTTCATCACAAGAAAATAAAAATCTAGTTCCCTTGTTTCAAAGAATAAAAGAACAACGACAAATTAACCAACATGATTAAATTATTGTATGATAAAACCGACAGAAAAGATAAAAGTATGATTAAATTTTAAATAAACAGATACACTGATTGTTCAAGCGTAGAATATTATTGTATGGATTTAGTTGTTTAACCTTAAGCACCTAATTTCAAACAACATTATTACCATCATACAAACAAGGAAATATTAAAAAAAGGGTGAGAAGATTGGATCATCACTTCTATTACAGATTAATAAAATATTATACTACCAAAACTTAGAATCCATGAAGGAAAATCCAAGTCACCAAAAACAGTTGTCCCCATGTTGTTTTACTATAGATTATGCTCATCATGGCTTGATATTCTTGGCTGTTGCTGCTTAATGCTATCTGTATTTAACCGTGCAATAGCCTCTGATAACAAGATTGTTGTGGCAGGGGTCATGGTTTGATACTGAGAAGGCAGTGTGGGAGGCGGAGGCTGAGACTTGTATATTTGGGCATGAACATGATCATTATCAATTTGTTTACTACAGTTGCCACTCTCCTTGGAAGCAGCACATAAAGGCTGGGATTGGAGATTCATTTGAGGAGGTCCTCCACATTGTTGCTTATTTTCATTACAAGGTACAGTAACAGGCGAACTTGTTCTTGGGATTGTTCTATAAACTTGTGAGGTTAAATCAGCTACAGGGTAAGCCACTTGAGCAGGGAGCATGGTAGAATCATGATGATGCACTGGAGGATGGCTAGAAGCAACAGTTGCAGTGTTCATCAAACCTCTTTGCTCGGGTAAATTGTGTGGCTGCACAACAGGCACTAGGTATATCGGCTGAGGTTGGTTGGTCTGATAATAAAACTGCTGCTGAGGCACTGGAGAACTCATCACATAGTAAGAAGACATTGGCGCTATACCACTTGAGTCCTGGGGTATATAATGTGGGCCACCTGTTTGAATGAATTGCAGTTGTTGTGGCTGATCATATTGTAAAGACACTGGATACCCAGAAACAGAAACTGTTTTATGCATCTCAACCCCCATGGGAGGAGGAGGATCAGGGATTTTACTCTCTGATTCAAATGGATTTATAAGAGAAGCTTTACTCTCCACTGAAGTAACAGCCCCAACTGGATCTTGATACGTCACAAACTGTGAATCCTGACAAACCGCAGTTCCCAGACCATGATCACTGCAATAACCAAAGTTACAACAACCATTACATTCATTTACACCCAAATGAAGATCACTTCAACCTCTAAAATATCCAATTTTACTCTCTTTAAAGATGTTCATTAAAAAAAAGAACAGCAAACCTTGGAAACTCGTACACAAGATAAAACATTAAAAACTAAAAACTACTAACAATTAACAACAGATTATATTAATCACCATCAAAAGAAAATAACTTCACCACAAAAAGACAACATTTGCATTCTTTTCAAAATTTTCCAAAAAACAGATAATTGACAGATTGAAGAAACTCATTCCCGAAACATAAAAATAAAACACTTACTACATAATACCAAGTAATCGACTATATAGCAATCAACGATGCAATCATCTAACTTAACTACATTTCCACTAAGAAGAACATAACTTTTAACATCCCAAGAATCTCGATTTCCATATTTTGCAAAACTATCCATCAACAAATGCAAAACTAACATTAAAACTCAAAAAAGAACATAAAAATCGAAACTTTTATAAAACAAATACCTAGAAATTCCTTCTGGGGTAGGCAATTTAACCTTATTATCCATCAAACTAGTCCCATTATCCTCAACAAAGCCACCTTTAACACCCAAATTAGACAAAGAAACCGAAGACGAAGTAGACCCAAAAGAAGAAGAAGTTTCCAAAACCATAGACTCAGCACCACAGAACCCACCACCATTATTACCATTACCCTCAAGATGCACAATCTTCGCATTCTTCAATGCATCAACAAACCAAGTCTCAGTCTTCGGGTGATTTAACTGAGTTGTAGCCTTTAACTCGGGCTGACTCAAAAAGGGTTTGGTTGGAAACACAAATAATCTAATACGTGAAGGTGTACGGTTGTTTTGGTGCTCATCAAGCATGATAAGGACATCTTCATCGGTAGAAAGCGAAATGAGAGAATCAAGATTGTGATGTGGAAGTTGGTATTTCAGAGTGATTGGCGTAGTTATTTTCAGAGTTGTAGATAAGTGAGTGATTAAGGATGGGAGTGTGAGACCGTTGGCGGTGGTGTTTGTGGTGGCGGTGCCGGTGCTCGTACCGGTGGGGATGGAGATGAGGCGGGTGTCACCACCTGAATAGAAGAGGGATTTGGTGTGGGGTTGTGGGATTATTTGGCCACCGTAACTGCACATTAGGCGAAGTTTTGGTGTGGTAGCTGGTGGTTGAGGTTGAGGTTGTGGTTGTGGCAGTGGCTGGGGGTCCATGGTGTGGCGGTGCACCGGAGATGGCGGTGGTGATCTAGCCTAGGGAGTAGAAGCTGGGATCGGGTCACGTGTTAGCGTTTGTTATACACTTTTATACGTGTTGAATGCCTAACGCGGCAAGCACAGATATGCAGCGTTAAATTAGATATTAAATATTAAATATTAAATATTATACTTTGATCCTATCACTTAAACTTTTCCAGTGTAATCTTTAATTACTATAGAAAAGATTCAATGTGAATTTGTGGCTCTCTCTCGTTTCTTTTTGGATTTGTAAGATATTGTAATTTATAAGTAATTTTGGTACAGAAATATAAAAGAAAAGGATGTAGAAAAATAACCTTTTTTTATAATAAGGATTAGTTGATTTGGGACCAGGTTTTAGATGATGGAGATTTAAGAAAAATTATAAAAATATTTAATTTATTAAGGGTTTTTATTCATAATAATAATAATAATAATAATAATAATAAGGGATAGGTTGTGTGTACTTTGTAGGTTTTTGTCCAGGAAATGGGTTGGACTTGTATTTGATAACTAGGGATAATATATTTTTCAAGTGAAATGATTTTGGATTACGTAGAAGAATAATTCACAACTATATATCTTAATTAATTAAAAAAAAACAGAATTTTACTATTTCCCTCCTTTTAAAACACCATTTATTGGAATAATTTTTTTTCAATTTTTTTTTTCAATTTCAATTATATCTTTTAATATTAAATTTATTGAGAATTGAGTTTTATAAATTTTTTTAATTTATTTTTATGAGGTAATCTTAGTTTTATCATCCAGACAGCAGGGGGTTAACTTAGTTGACTCGAATTTTTTTTATTTTTTATTGAATGTTTTTTAATTTTATTTTTTATCGTTTGATTGATTAAGAATTAGATTTCATGATTTATTTTTAAAAAAATTAATGAGATTATTCTTATTTTATTATTCAAGTTCACTCGAGTTATTTTTTTATGAGATGAGAGGATATGAAGGTTGAACATTTCATTGAAAACAAAAAAAAAAAAAACTTTAAGAAAGAGTAATTATTATTATTATTATTATCTTTATAGTAAATATATCTTTACATTTGAAACTCAATATCCTTTTCTTTTAAGTAGACTATCCACATATATTTGAACTAAAACATTTGTTAAATATTAATTTCGTATGACATTTCTTAAAATTCAAACCTTAAATCATAAGCTATTATGTAATTTAGCTTCCTACATTTAGTTTATTTTTGTTGTTTCAACTATTTTTGAATCAGTTTACATGTCAACTGAGTTTGAATGTAATTTTACTTGGTTGTAAGGAATTTTTTTAAAGGTATCATATGATTTTATAGATTACTTTACTTTATAATAAACTTTAAATCATGATTTTTTTTTTAGAGCTTTTAAATCAACGACAGTCCATCTTATTTTTCTTAAAAGAGACTAACAGCGTGTTTGACAGTGTGGTTGCGGGTGCTTTTGAAATAACTTTTCGTGCCAAAATGCATGCTAATTATGATTTTCATTTTTTAAAAATTATTTTTGATATCAGCACATCAAAACGATCTAAAACGTACAAATCATATTAAATTTTAACAAAAAAAAAATTTCAAATTTTTTTGGGAACGCAAGTTGAACCGCGTTTCCAAACACTGCCTAAATGGTTTGTGATTGTTTTTAAAAGTTTTTTTTTTAAATATATTAAAATAATATTTTTTTAATTTTAAAAAATCATTTTTAATATTAGTATATCAAAATAATATTATTAAAAACTGAATTTTGCAAGATAATGAAAAAATAACAATTCACAGATGTTTTGTAAAGGAATGCAATGGCATTGACATCATTCACTTTGCAGACATTGTATCTCAGCATTCCCACTTCCTCCCATGGAATATTATGGATTTTTTAATGCAGGAAGTTGTATACAGTCCAGTGTCTGTGTTCTGAAAGTCAACTGGGCAGATGCAGACATGTGATTAACTTGCAGATAATAACAATGGGATTTTTCATTCTCAAGGACAGAGAGGATATAATATGAATTCTTATCATTAAATAAAAATTATTTAATATAAAATTTAATTATTTTAATAATTTAAATTGATGTCAATAATATTTCTCTTTCTATTACTGAAATTCAACGACTTCTTTTTTTTTTAATCAGAAACTAAAAAATAACAAAAATAAACTTTTGTATCAAAATTAAATTTAAATAACATTGAGGCACAAAAATCGTATAATTTACGTTATTTTTAAAGTTAGAGTATCAACATGTATATTTCTCAAAACTTCTTGCTTTTTTTTGGTTTTTTTTTTTTTTTCATTTCAGTCTCTATTTTTTCAATTTCATCATTGACTAAAAAATCAAAAGTAATTGGCCTTAAATTATAATCAAATCATCTAAAATAAAACTTTAATGACCAAAATAAATTGTTAAAAAATAAATAGTGTTATCGACAATATTTTATAAAGAAATAAATAGTACTAGTTGCACAATATTCACCTCACACATTTTAGTTTTTAAGTTAATTACGCCCTAGTTGTCTCAAACAAGTAAGTTAACACAAATTGTTACTTAAAATATTATCTTTTTATTTTATTTTTTATATTTTAAAAGTGTTTATTTAATTAAAAAAAATTTATTTTTTTTCTTGAAATTAGGTTTTTGTTTTTTTTTTTGTATTTTCGAATGATTTTTGCCATGTTTATGTGACACTTGTAAGCATGTACCAATTATATACGTGGACAGAAACTTCAAGTTATAACAGTTTAGATACCGTTTAGGAATGCAATGGAAATCATGTTTCTAAAAGTTTTTAATTTTTTTTATTAAAAGTATTTTTATGTTATTGAATTTTTTTTGATGTACTGATATTAAAAATAATTTTTTAAAAAATAAAAAATATTATTTTAATATATTTTTAAATAAAAAATATTTTAAACTGTAATAACTACCGAAATAAAAAAAAAAAATTGAATTCTCCTCTTGAATCGTTTTGAAAGTCGGCATTAAATGATTTCAGGTGCAACCTTCAAGAGCTTGACATTAAATGTCAACTGAGTGAACAGAAGAGGCAGTTGGCATTGCCTTTGTCTGCAGCTAATTATCAGTCATTGTACTTTGGATGCATTGACTTTGTTTCGATCGCTTGTCCATCCCTTGAAAATATAGCAATCCTTGAATGTGTTGTGCTACGAAGATTTCATGTTACCATCAAATGTCCATCTATGAAAAATCTGGAGATAAGTCGATGCAACTTCGAGTACCCGTTGGATCTCCACGTCCACAGAGCCTCTCTTAGTTCAGGGTTTAGCACCCTTTTTCATGTTACTGTTTCAGCTGAACATCTTCAAGCTTTGTCAATGAAGTTAGATTCTACTTCGTGGTGGCGAGAAAGCATATTCTTCAAAGTTCTACCGCGGGATTTAATGTCTCTCCAAGATGTAACTATCAAATTTCTTCGCTTTGATTCTTTCTCTAATGCGGATGTCTGCAATCGCATATTGAGAATTGCAAGATATGCTAAAGTAATACAAATGAGCTTCGAAATTATTGAGGTAAACAATCATTTTTCTGACGCCTTCTTTTATCACAGTTGCTAGATTACACACCTCCCCTCCTGTTAAAAAAATATGAGTTGACCTTGGCAATCATGCAGGTTCTGTCGAAGAAAGATCATCTGCCAATTTGAGTCTCTTGTTTTTTATCCGACATCTATTACAAAATCCATGTTCTTTTTTTTCCCCCAGCTTGTTGAGCTACTACCCTTGGCTGTGGAGAATTATCAGTCGCAGCATGGAAATTCTGAAACGCTACTGTCTGGTGATCAATTGATGAAACTGAAGATAAAGCTTCTAAAAAATGAGTAAAATAAGCCTTTTATTGCACTCATGTAAGTGGCATTTCGGTTAATTTGATTTGCAAGTGGTTTATTGTCTCAGAAATGCTAGCCATTTGATTACCTTTGGTAATCCATACAGCAAATCTTTCTTTCTACCTCTCTGTGCTACTGCGTCTGCTTTATTAGTCAACTTTGCCAATGCGTGCATGCAATTCACTCACAGATTATACGAACTCGCTGCCCGCATAGCGGAGTGCAACTCAAGCTAAATCTGCTTAAACAAAGGATGGATTCTGGAAATTAGCCTGCAAGAATCCCTTGTGAACAAAATAACACTAATGGAGTAACAACTATATTAATCTTCATTTCCTTTTTGTTTCCCCGTAGTGAACACAAGTAGGATGGGCTCCGGGAGTCGGATGTCCAAATATATATCGTATCAGCTCTTGGACAGTGGGCTAGAAAAGGTAAATGCAACTGTCGTTCACGATTCCTATGTTCTCAGCAATGAACGATTCCTTGTTTTTGGACTAGTAATCTTCCTGTCCAGTGTTAACATACAGAATATGAACTTGTGATCATCATGGTTAGGCTTAACCTCTTAATACACCTTCACCATGTTGTCATGCATACGCAGTACCTATATACTGCAGCATTAATAATCAAACTGAAATGCCCTGTAGTGTTTCACTCTTCACATTGAGCTCTTGGTTAAACCTTGCAAATTCTTCAAGCAGGAGCTGTCTTAAGAGACTGCAGACCTCGGGGACCTCCACATATGAGGATGTCTCTTAGAATGATATAGAGAGATCATTCAATGCCATTTTTTCACAAATAAGATCAAATTCAGAGAAGAATTTATAAAGTTAATCTCTATATATCGATTTAGCTTCATGACACTCCACTGTCAGTAATTTCAAAGTTTGGGTAAGCCAATTAGTAGATCCTCAAAAAACAGAATTTATAAGTGCCCAAACCTGTTCAAGCTGTCATCAATACATTAGAGTGCATTAAGTGGAGATCAATGATACAAAATCAAACAATGCAAGTAAATTCGAAATGCTATAGAAACAGAACAGAGTTACAGCAGGGGAGAAAATTTCTAAGATGATTAGTTTCTTTCTCATGAAAGTGAAATTATTCTTCATTTTGAAAATTGAAGAATTTCTCGTGTTTCTTCACTTCATTGTGCATCCTTAAATACTGAAATGTAACTGGCCAGATATCACTTCTATTTCTTCAGAATGGCTAGCTGTTTTCATTCATCCATATATCCAGAGACAGGGATGTCTAAACTACCCCAGGAAATACAAAGCTACCTATTTAAAGCTTTTGTTTCAGACAAGCTCTGAAGGGCTAAAAAAAGAGTGAATTACCAAGGTACCCAATTAAAGAACTACACATTAACAGAAGAAATGTCCACTTTCCTGGGACGATGCACCACATTTTTTTTTCCAGGAAAGGCGTTGCGGGAAATGTCTACCAGGGCCTTGAAACTATATGGTTCGTGCATGGATTTCTCTGATAAGACTTTTCTGTTCAGCTGAAAATTTTCCTTCAGCAGTCCATGCATGAAATTACCATAATTAACCTGATAGTGATAACAGAGCAGCAGAAGATGCCAAGGGTCAGTATCCCACCATGGAGAAATTTCATTATGAGGAAAATATTCAAGTTGCACTACCCAAACATACAACAATGTGCTCCAAAATGATAAAGAAGTCAATTATACCTCAGTTTTTCCCAGTTTGTGTTCTATTTATAAGAAAAGAAAGTCAAAATCTAGAAAAAGTAGATTAAAAGAAACCAGGATTCTCCCCCTCCCTTCTTTCAGAAAAAAACTTCACATTTGTTGGTTTTCTTTAGTACTTCATAATTGCAAACCAACTCATGCCATAGAGATCAGTGTAACTGCTGACATTTGCATGATGATTTTCCACCAGATTTTCTCAAACTCCTAAGCTTTTCAAATAATCCAATTCCAAGTAATGTTCTATCATCAAGGCACAGCAGGACATGCCCCAAGCAAAGTACTGCATTCTATAAAACTCAGCATCCCTACAAATCCTGTTACTCCGGAAAGTGCTAAGCTTTCTCAAACAATTAGGTCACTTCATCTCCCTTCCTAGTTCCTACATCAATGAATGGTAAACTATTTCAAAGTTCCATGCCCTGAAAACAGAATCATCCAACATGTGCTAAAATTGACACAATAACAAGCCACCAGTTCCAATGTTGAAATTCAAATCTGATAACGGAATTTCTTTCACATAGAGGTTTGCTTGTTCTAATAACCACTAACGCATGGAAAAACAATATATACAGGAGAAAACATAGCAACAAGTTCATAAGAGAACATGGAACATGTCAAACACAAGTGATAAAATAAGTCAGGCAAAACACGATAAGCAACAGCATTTCCCATTGTGATGAGCCTTGCACAAAAATAAAAACAAATATGCAGTTCAGCATGCATGTTTGGACAACTTCATCCAAAGCCAATGGGAGCCATCATGCCCCCTTTTACCTACATGTAGTAGCTGCCACATCAACCACTAGAAAAGCAGAGTCCTTAAGGCTCAAATTTTCTCCAAAACCACTTCTCTTATATATGCTTCACTGCACTTTCAACTCCCTCATCAACAAAAGAAAAAATTGCTCTAAACCACAGAAATTAGAAGGTTCTACATAAGCCAAATCTTAATTTACAAACTCTTCTCCTTTATCAATAGAAAGGATATCTGCCAACGCAAATTACTGATCCACCATGACAACAAATTTCACATTTATTACTTCCCAACCAACACTTATCAGCCAAGATTAAGCCTTCGAAACACCAAACCTTGTCCTTTCAACACATATCCGAAAAGAAAACATCAAGATAGAAACTTCTATTTCTATTCCAAAATTTGTCAACAGAAAAATAAAAGAGAGACTAGAATTCATCTGAGTTCGCAGTTAAAAGCCTCAAAACATCAAGCTTTATATATATATATATAAAAGGCAGATCAAGTCCTACATTTTCTAACATTTCCATCTCATTGTTTCCAATGCAGACTGCCAATCAGTAAGTAAATCAAGAAAAACACAACTAAACAAAGAAAAATCATGAATTCACAAAAACACACCAGCCCCATAAAAGAAATACCATTCAATGACAAAAGAAAAACCCACCAACAAGATGCGTTAAAAACAAAAAAGACTAACACCATGTTGGCGGGTGCCAGCATTGATGCGTTGGATCCAAAGAGAACGTATGTCCCTCTTCTTGTTGAGGCGATGGAGCAGGACTAAGAATTTAGAGAAGACGACAAACAGAATGAGAGAAGGTCGGTGAACCAGACGAAAGGAATAAGGAGAGAAAAAGGACAGAATAATATCTCTTTTTTCATTACTTCATTCTTGCAACGGCCCTTGTATATAGGCACCGTAGAAGGCGGGAGTAAATTACTAAATTCTAGTGCCTTCTTAGAAAGAAGAATTACAATTATTAAAAAAGTACGGGTACTAGGATTGGTCAAACGGTGTGTTTTGCTTGTAACAGTAATTTCTTCCTTTGTTGATTTCCCTCTATTTAAATCTTCAAACCGAAGCCACCTGTAACAAGCGATCTCTGTAAGAATACTACAAGGCCTTCTCAACTCTTTCTCTAGCTATCCTTATACAGTTCTTTGCTCTCCCTCTAAACCTTTTTGCTAGTTTGAATATTTTATTCTTGTTCATTTTTTCTTCTCTTATCTTCTTGCTTGTGTTGTTGCTGATGATGATGTTGGAAATGAGTGGTTTTTCTCACCGTGTTTGTGGGGTTGTAGTTTAGGCGTTGTTTTTAAGTCTTTTTTGTGATAGAGGGCCTTGCAAGTTTCAACCATAATTTTAAATTTTTTTAAAAATAAAAAAAGTCAAAAATGCAAGTGACTCGAGAGGTTGACCTCAATAACTTAACAATATTCGATAAAAAACTTGGTTATATCTTGTTGATTAATTTTTTTAATCAAAATAAATTTTTTTAATTTATAAAAAAATTAAAATTAACCCAATTAAAATCTATTAATTTTTTAATCTAGACAAAACTCGTGACCCGAGCAGGTTACCGGGTTTAAAAACTCTGATTTCAACGACACCCTTCGTCAAAATGTACAGCTAAGATTAAAATATAACCATGTAAAAATTACAAGGACTTATAACTGAAGTGCCTTTAGAATCCAGTTTGATTCAGCCATGAAGCTGCAGTAGATTTTAGGACTCACACTTTTTTGTATTAAACCAATCAAAAAGAAGCTTTAATTTGTGTGTTTCATATGAACCTTGCTGACTCATAGGAAGCTTCCTATACCATGTTGACACTTTCTGGGACATTATATTTTAGTTTGTCTTTGCAGTATTGTGTTGTTTTGTCGGTGTATGACTACAATGCCTCTGTGGGATTATGGATCTCTTTCTTGCTTTAAGAATTTTAAAAGCATCTTTCAGGTTAGTGTTTCTTTTCTAAAAAGGTTGTTTCTTTCTGTTTTGTTCTTAGTCTTTAGCTGTTAAATTGGATTATCTTATGTGGGTTTGCTTTGTTGTTTTTGATGTTGCTGGCTTTGTACTTGGTGTAGCAGAATTTGACTGATTTGTCAATAAATTTGACTTCTTTTGGGTTTCTCTACTAACAGAAAAATATATGTAAGAGACATTTATCTTGCAGTTCTGTGAAATTAGGAGTGGGTTAATTTGGACTTGTGTGGTGAGAGATCACATCATTGTTGATGCAGCAATTTGAGTTTGAGGGTTTTGGAGTTTTGAGGGGAATGAGGAAGTCTCTACTTATGCTTGCTCTATCTGTGTTGAAACTTGAAATCTGCAATCAAAAGCAAATTAAAATTTAATGTAATAAAACCACTGAAATGATGAAAACATTGAAAAACTCAAGCTACTTGCTATTCACTGCTATTAATTGGAGAGGTTTCAGTATGCTTGCTGTTAATTGTCTGAATAGGGATTAAGGGAAGGCCTTAGTTGAATCCTTCCTCAAAATATTATGTATTTTCTGATGAATTGCCGATGGTCCATTACAGCTTCATACTTGGGCATTTATTTTATGCCGTGTGGGTCTTGGTCGTTATTTTGTTTGATTAGAAACAGCTATTCTTGGAGGAATACTAGATCATGAACTTGTAACATGCTCTCTTGATTACAATGCTTGTAAGTCTCAGTTAGGTTTAATACATCATAAGTTGAATCTTCGTTTTGACCCTTGCCTTGTTTGGTGAAGTAAAATGAAAAGGATAAAGTGTTGTGTGATGTACATGTAGCATTCAGTTAATTTTACTACATATGGTTGTACTGTAGATTTACTGTCTAGGCTTTAGTTGAGTAGTCAAAGTGACAAATGAGGAGCTGGAGCCCATTGATATGAGAAGTAGCTCTTTAAATTGGTGCATTGGGTTAATCTGCTATCTCCAATTACTCAGAGATGCTTCCACATCTTCGTTGAAAAGTTAGATTTTGCTAGAGGTTTTCAGAACTCGTACCCTATATCTTTATTTTGCAATAGTGGACATCTGCATAGAAGCAAGTTGGAAGCCCTTAGGAAACAGTTCAATGAATTTTCTATATCATGGGGATTTCGTGCATTGCAGTTTAGATCCAATCTCTAGTTTCTCAGAGATGCTCCTGAATGAATATCCATGTCTATGGTTAATCACTTCAGTTTTGGAGAGGTGGCAGTCCTAAATCTGGTTTTAAGATGCCGGTGACAGATAATTGTGTTAAGTTAATAGCTCAATGAGAGGATAAGGGAGGATTAGTGTAGCGGTTGTGTGCACACCATGTGCCACCTCTTATGGTGATAAAACAGCGTGCATTTCAGATAAGGGAGGATAGGTGTAAAGTCTAGAATGAAAAATCTGGGTGCAGCTGTTGCACTTCTTGACAAAAGAGAGTATACCCAGTGCACAGAAGTTGTTAATGAAGGAATTGAGCTGCCACATATAATGGCCATTAAAAAGAGCAGATAAGCTACATGCCAGCTATACGTTTTACCGTATCCAGTACATTGTGAGCTATATTTAGTTTTGGGAAACGGGAAGCAAGGTTGTGTTAGCAACTGCTTGTAATTTATGGGAAGTTTGATTATCTATACCAAGATACCAATAAGCTATCTGCACAGGACTATGCATATATTAGTTGATGGTACTACTTTAATAGTTAATTTAATTCTAACAATGACAAAGTATGATATGGTTTTTCCCATGAACTTCCATTTACTTGTATTCCATGACCTTGTATTCCATGACCTAGCTGGTGATGCATTCTATTACTAGACTCCCAAGTTGAATGGCATCTGAACATAGAGGACTACTGATAAAGAAGGTCCAAAAACTTATCTTCAGATTCTGAACTCGTGTTGCAAATCTTACTCCTATTTTGCAGTTTGAGATGATGGAATCCTTCATGAAAAATCCCGTTGGTTGTCCTCCAAGTTATTAATAAAAAGATCTTAAAGTTCATTGGTTACTGTCAATAAGTTAATCCACTATATTTTTATCTACCAGTGTTTTGGATAATGCTTTAATGAATAACATTATGGTGATGGCATTTCTGAGTAGCATTTTCTGGAAACAAGTAAGAAAGTGCCACTTCTTAGGGAACTAAGGTTGGTGAGTTATTGAATGCTGATAATCCAAGTATTGGATGGATATCAGCCTTGACATTTCTTGGTTTGATGCTGTGATTAATAGTTTTTTTTTTTTTTTATTATTATTATTATGTACTGTGTCTACAGTTTTGGGTTCTGATTAAAAGTTCTATAATTATTATATATGATGTTTTATCCTGGTATAAAACTGGGTAGAGTATGCAGTTAGGGTAGAATGCTTTGCTTGCTTTCAAACACTTGGTATGAACTCACAATCTGCTCATAAGTGAATCCAAATGAGGCCAATTTATTGAACTTATTAAATTTTATGATCACTGGGATCTTCATTTATTTACCCTGATTATTGGTTTGTTGGGATTATCTAGGATGCGACAATCAACAGGCTGGAGATTAATGCAAATACTTGTCAGTCATTTTCACCAATTGACCTTCCACTATTAGAGAACACGAGCGAAGAGGTATAGTTGTTACTTTTAGATCTTCATTTAGGTATGAAGGTCTCTCTAATAATGTGAAGTTTTGGGTTTGTGTTGGGAATGCTAGTGGTTTTATTTTTCTGATTCTTTTGAGTTTTGAAAAAGCTGTTGGACTTGAGTTTCTCTTTTTTATAATCATTAGAACTTTCATGATTATAGAGAACCGTTATATCAATTCAATTTTGCTGTGCATATTTAAGCATCATTATAGCATGCCTATGTAGTGCTATTTTTTGTTTAGTAATGAAGAGAGTCCTCTCAAAATCCATGATCTAGAACAGATAATTCTGCCGCAAGTGTATTTATGATGTGAATCTTTGATAAGTAATCTTGCTGCATGCATAACTTGGGTTTCTTGCTTTAGTCTTTACTGTTCGTATGGATGGTAATTTATGTTTCTTGAGTTGCAGATGCATTGAGAAAGGTGCTTATACCTTTCTTGAAATTCATAAACAGTAAAATAAAGGCATAATATTAATAACTTACTGATAATTTTTACTCTAATACCTGTGGTCATATTTCACCGAACAAACCTTATGTTACTTTCCTAATGTCCCTTTATTTGGAGCTCAGAGTCTGATTTTAGATAACGCTAAATGGTTTCATGCAGTGCAAGGTGAAGGAGGTCCAGATGAGGGAGGTACGACTTGGTTCTGGTACACATACTGTGAGGTCCCATGGAGCTACAGTTGCAAAGACACACATGCATGATTGGCTCATGGTTGTGCTTCTTGTCGTGATAGAGGTCATCCTCTATCTTACACCTCCATTTTACCGATATGTTGGGAAGGATATGATGACAGATCTTAGATATCCTTTGTTAGATAATACAGTGCCTGCTTGGGCTGTCCCGGTAAGTATCCTGGCTTCTTTCGCTAAATAAAAACATACACTGCAAGTGAACCAAGTGAGTAACAACAACATTGATGGAACCCTTTCTCTTTTCTGATGATTAGATGTATGCTGTTCTTTTGCCTGTGGTGATATTCCTTGTCGTCTACTATCGTAGGAGAGACGTCTATGATCTTCATCACGCCATACTTGGTGATCATACCCTGTCCTCTCCTTACTGTTTATTTGTTAAAGATTTCTTTTATCCAATCTGCTGGAAGAAGTCTCATAATGCATTATGTGTGTTCACTTTAGCAGGTCTCTTATTCTCCATTCTAGTGACAGCTGTCATTACAGATTCAATAAAAAATGCAGTTGGTCGGCCTCGACCTGATTTCTTTTGGCGTTGTTTTCCTGATGGAAAGGATGTATGCTTCTATGGACCTGCAGTTATTTGATACTTTCTACTGTGAGGGTTGATTTAGGTTCACCTCCTTTCCACATGTCATTACCTTCATGGTAACAGAATTTAATTCCTGAAACCTTATTGATCTACAGGTTTATGATCACTTGGGAAATGTGATATGTCATGGTGAGAAAAGTATCATAAAGGAAGGGCATAAGAGTTTTCCCAGTGGGCACACTTCCTGTAAGTTAACCATTACAGATAATTGCTTCACAAAACAATTAAGAAATTAGTAACCACAAAGTTACTTTACACTTAGTCATGAAGAAATATTTTAATATCTGCATTGAAATATGGGCATTTTGCTAAGGTAAGCTGCAGAAATTGAACACTTAATACCAAAGCTACTTGGCTCGATACTTTTGGCAGTCGTTTTAGCTTAGAGGAATAATGATTTCCATTTCTAGGTTCCTTCGCTGGTCTGGGTTTCCTATCACTCTACTTATCTGGAAAACTAAAAGCATTTGACTGTAAGGGCCATGTTGCAAAACTATGCATTGTCTTCTTACCAATACTAGCTGCATGTCTTGTTGCCATTTCCCGAGTGGACGACTACTGGCATCATTGGCAGGATGTCTTTGCAGGAGGTCTCTTAGGTGTGTGCCTTTTCATTGTTTATTTACTCATTTAGATGAAACTTCCTCATTGTCTATTGGATGATTACCTTGGCTAACTATTGCAGAGGCGCCTTTTGCAGGACTTGTGGTCGCTACATTTTGCTATTTGCAATTCTTCCCCCCACCATATCATCCTCAAGGTATATTTGTTGGCAAATTTTATATGGCTCCTTCACTTTTTGTTTAACATTAGAGTCCGGGAAGGATGTTGCTTGGAGCATTGTTGATGTACTTCGCTAGAGAATACTTTCTTTGAAGTATATTCTCCTTGTGCAGGAATATGATTTTGATTAGGCACCTGGGTTACAACTAAAGAAATTCATTTAATGTACCTATTTGAGTATACGGATCTAAAACCAGAAAATAGCAGCACCTGTACAGCCTGCATTCATGAGCAAGAGCATCTAATGCTGGAACCAAAAAACCATAACCAGCTATGCCAATCTGGTTGCTGTTCGAAAGCATGCTGTCATATCCACCGCATAGCTAATTCCCAAGTTATCTTGTTATCGACATGGAACTTAGCGTATTCTAAGTGAGCACGCAACATTTCTAGTTGCATCCTGCTCAGTGATGATCTTAATTCTTTACAAGTGTCGGTCATCAAAGCTTGACTTCCTTAATGAATTGGCATTCTGTTTTCTTCTCTGCGGTGTCATGCTCATCCAATCTTCTGCATGCAGGTTGGGGACCTTATGCTTACTTTCAGGAACTTGAGTCACGTGCTAGTGCACAAGCAGATGCTACTGTAAATCCACTCAATGCATGGCCAATGGATTCGCATGTTGAGAACCAGGGAGATGATAAAAATGGATTCTTAGGGCTAAATCTTGCAGGTGACTTGACTACGACTGTTGAAGATGTGGAATCAGGGAGGAGGTAATTATTGATAGGTGCATAATTACCAGCCAAAGTTGCTGAAAACAATGTGTCCATATTTCTCGTTTCCTGTAGTGTTCTGTAGTTTGCTTTCTGGGGCTTGTAGTTGTAGCAGGACTGCCGTCCTGCTTTGTCTTTCATTAACGAACTCATCCATTCCTTATATTAAACAAAAACATAGCACGTGCTAAATGTAAATTGGTCAAAATTACGAGTAATATATACCTTTTTCATCTTTGCTTCTGTAACATCCATTGTTATCACACCCGGTATGAGACACTCCCGGTCAACAATATCCGGTAAAATCTGGTTCTAACTCGTTGATTTTTTTTTTTTTTTTTTTACTAAAACGACGTCGCTTTGAATTTTTTTTAAAATAAGAATTGACCCAGCCGACCTGGTCAAAATCCAGAACTCGGGTCTTGGACCGGGCCGGGTTTAAAAACTATGGGTATAAGATTCTACTAACTATGATCACGTGACTTGCACAAGCCGATTGTGAAGAGTAGCATCTGAACCGTCCACGTCTTCATCTATTAACGGCACTGATGAAATTCTCCAATAACCAAAACCCAGATTAGTCTTAGATATCGAGGCACAAATTTTAATCCAGAGAAATTTCAATGGCAGAACCAAAAGGAGACCCAAAAAGTCCATCATCATCAGGTATTTTATTTCACAATAAATATTAATTTTGTAGATTTTCTAGATGGGCTTTGCTTGAAACAGATTTTTGATGTAAAAATTTTCATTTTTTGGTGGTTTTGATGCAGCAGAAAAGGATGTAAAAGCAGAACCAAATGTGATGGAAAAGGAGTTAGAAGCAATGACTCATAGTGGAAAATCTCCACACCATCATCAAGAAACGCACGGAAGAAGTGATGATATTGATGAGGATACTCCGATTGATGAAATTAAAGGACCAGGTGTGTTTGGACGAATCAAGGAAGAGATCGAGGCCCTTGTTGGGGCAATCCATTCTAAGAAGGACAAGAGTGACCAATCATCTTCTTAGAGAGGATTTTGATTTCCGCTTTTTACTTTTAATATTTGGAAGAAAAAACTTTATCTTGTCTCTGTTTATTTGTTTCTTGGTACAAGCTTCACTTTTTGAAGAAGAAATTTTGGTTTCTGTTTGATTTCTTGTTTTGGGCTTTTTGCTGTTTTTTAGCTGGCTTTATTTAGCTGCTGTTGGCTGCATTGACCCTGGTTTTGGATTTAAAGATAACCTCAAACTGTGATCATGGAAATGGTAAGATGTGATGCTAAGAACTTCAAAGCCTGCTTTGAAGCTTCTAATGCTGGAGTGGAAAAGGCTTGTAGACTGCTATGACAATTTGGTTGGTGTTTGAGAGCATATTGCATATCTACTGCATAACCAGTTCCCATGACATGGGAACTAATCCAATGTATTCTCAAGTGAGCATGCAACATTTTCATGTTGTATTCTGCTCATAGGTGATCATAATTCCTTACAATTTCCAGTAATCAAAGCTGGCCGTTATTATGGATTGACACTCTGTTTGCTTATGTGATTATAATAGTGTTTATTATCAGATGTCCGGTATGTATTTTGGGGACCTTGTGCTTACTTTGAGCAGTTTCATGCTTTGCACTTGCTTCTGTAAATTGGTAAAAGTTTCGAGTAATGCAGACATCTCGATACCCTTTTCGTTCTCGAATCTTGATGCTATAATGTTTCTGCACCTGTGAATCGATTCTCAAACTTGAAGCATGTTATTCAAAGGTTTAGTTTGCAAGAAACGGGCTATGGCTTTCGAGATCCAAGGTATTTTGCCCACAGATTGAAAGAAAGTCTAGCAGGATTATAACAAAGACAGGCTACATAAGTTTGCTAAAGCATTTGTCAATTGTATTTATTTCAATTCCATGACCTCGGAGGCAGGCTTGTCTTCTCTTGACAATTTCCTATTTTACATATTTGAGATACCATACAATCATGTTTGATTGTCATTCCGGCGAATTCCAGAGGATGATGAGAGGCCCTTTGAATTAGTAAAACTCTTTTGTTGCAAATTATTTTCAATTTGTAGCTCAAGTCAATGAATTTGAAAGAAAAATGAGTGTGCAGATCTAAACAAAAATTGAATTTTTCTATTTTGTTCAAACCCAAAATAATAATACGAAATGTAAACAGGTAATCAACAGTGAAACAACAAGAAAAATAAACACAAACCCCAAAAATCACATCTCTTTTCTTGCTAGAATCCGACTCCGAGAAGTAAGAATCCAAACTAAAAACAATTATTGGACTAGGTTGTGGGGTAGTGCTTAACTGCTTATACACACATATTACAAAGAAAACTAAAAGTCCTGTGATGTTCAAGTAGACAATCCATTGTGGATTGTAATAATGGAGCCACATAGTAATATCAATAGAAGTTTGGTTGCATGTCTTTTTCAGTTTGGGCATGTAGCCAACGACAATAAATTAAAGGTGGCTCTGAAAATATGGGATGATAACTTCTCTTTTTCTCTTGTATTATACTATTTAACTTTTGATGTCGGTTGTTATTAAAAAAAAAATATATATAAGGTTATTTCAACATGTTTTTTTACATAAAAAATTTGAAATTTAAATTAAAAAGCTGATACAAATATTTAATTAAATAAATTGATAATGATCTATATAAATAAATAAATAAATAAAAATTATTAACAATAAATTAAAGCGAAACTAAAAAAAAATAAGAAATAGATGTAGATCAAGATATTTGATCCTGTAAACCTATTTTTATTTATTGAATTTGATTATTAAAATTAATGAAAGATAACAGAAATAGAAATTTATTAATTGAGTAAAGTAAAAGAAAAGAAAATTATACAATCCCTAACATATTAGAAATATTATTTAAAAGTAAATATTTTTTTTAAAAAATTTATCTATATAAAATAAAAGATTATAGATGAATCAGGATAATATTTTCAAAAATTAAATACACAAAAAATATTTTTTTCAAAAAAGACTTGCAAAACTTGTTGTCTAGGTTATGAGACCGAGAAAACCATTAAAAAAATTAAAAATAATCACAAAACCAATTTTTTTTAAAACAAATTAATGTAAAACGATGAAAAAAATAAGCAAAACAAAATATGTCGAACCGTATTAACTTTTTAAATCCATGACATGAGTCATTAGATTAAAATTATCATAAATAAAAAAAAACCAAAAAATCTAATCTCCATCAAATTAAACACCAAAAAATAAAACCGAGAAAAAAAAAACAACTACACAATAAGATATATACTCTAAGATAAGATAATTATTGTGGGATTTTCTTGTCAAATTAGATGCTAAAAATCAGACGAAGCTTCGTATTTGGGATGATCTCCCTGTAAGGTTATCCTCTCTTCTGTTTACTGACTCTATAGATATTTATTTTTGTAGAAGTTCTTAGTTTCTGCCTTTTATTTTCCTTGTATCAA
>Ga0307515_10005316_pt1 | contig 26177 bp, 19 predicted proteins | sample 17_EM_MG_FD_194513 | JGI IMG/M metagenome (GOLD analysis project Ga0307515, IMG submission 194513) | Populus trichocarpa ectomycorrhiza microbial communities from riparian zone in the Pacific Northwest, United States - 17_EM | ecosystem: Host-associated > Plants > Roots > Unclassified | place... | reverse complement strand
AACAGCACCGCATGCACCGCGAGATCATGACGTTCCCGTCGCGCGCGATGTACGACCGGCGGCTGCGCGCCGCGCCAGCGGTCGCCGACCACACGCTCGACGACCTCGCCGTGGCGCCCGATCCGCTGCGGCCGCGGCCGCTGTGGCTGATCGACACCGCCGGCAAGGACTGGCTCGAGCAGCGGTTCGCCGGCGGCCCGGGCCGCGACGCCGCCGACTTCGAGCCCGGGACCTCACTCACCAGCATCCCGGTGTTCCGGCTCGATCCCAGCACGTTCAACCCGGGCAACGCCGAGCGGATCGCCGCCGAGACCCGGCGGCTGCTGTCGCGCGGGCTGCCACCGACCGAGATCGCGATCATCGCCGCGTACTCGGCGCAGGCGCGACGGCTGCGCGAGCTGCTCCGCGCCGAGCGCGCTGCCGGCCTCGAGATCGGCACGGTCGACGGGTTCCAGGGCCGCGAGAAGGAGGCGGTGATCGTCGACCTGGTGCGGTCCAACGAGCGCGGCGAGATCGGCTTCCTCGCCAACACCCGGCGGATGAACGTCGCGCTGACCCGGGCGCGCCGGTTCCTGCTGGTGGTCGCGGACTCGGCCACGCTCGGCGCCCATCCGTACTACGCGGCGTTCCTGGCCTACGTCGACGAGATCGACGCCCACGGCAGCGCGTGGAGCGACGACGCGCCGCCCCTTTGACGAACGCACCGTACTCTGCGACAACGCTGGCCGTGCGCCCCCAACGCCTTGTCGTGGTGTTCGCCCTGGTCGCCGCGTCCCTCGCGCTCGCGTGCGACAGGCGCAACGATCTGCCCCGGATGCAGGACGAGTTGCTCACCGCCGCGGTGAGCTATCGCGCCCGGTTCGACGACCTCAAGCGGCGCGCCGACGCGATCGATCCGCGGCTCCGGGCGCTGCCCCAGGACACCGGCGCGGCCGCGGCGCAGCACACGCTCGGCCTGGCGCGGACCGCGATCGACCAGGGCCTGGGTCACCTCCAGCAGCTGCCGACGCTGCTCGGCGCCTGGGTCAAGTCCGAGAACCCCAGGGAGCTGCTCCGCGGCTGGCTCGACGGCAAGCGCCGCGAGCTCGAGGCCGGTGTGACGGAGGCCAGCTCGGAGCTCGAAGCAGTCGAGAGCTGGACCGCCGGGACCGAGCAGCGCGCCGGTGCGCCGCAGCCGCCCGCGGCCGCGCCCCCGTCCGCCGAGCCCGCGCCCGACGACCGCGAGCCCCAGGCCGACGGTTCAGGCGCACCGATCCGCTAGAACAGCGGTATCTTCGGGGCCATGAAGATTCCGGCCGAGCCGAAGGTCATCATCCGCAGCTGCCGCGATTACGACCCCGAGCGGATCCGGACGATCATCCGCGAGGGGCTCGACGAGCTCGGCCTGCGGCCGTTCGGCCGCACCCTGGTCAAGCCGAACCTGGTGGCGTCGGGCCCGCTGTTCCCCTACGCGTACACCCGGCCCGAGTTCGGCGAGGGCGTGCTGCGCGCGCTGCGCGACGTCGCCGGGCCGTCGATGACCGAGCTCGCCGCCGGCGAGCGCTGCGGCATCACCGTGCCGACCCGGGTGGCGTTCCGCGAGTCCGGCTGGGACGCGATGCTGAAGAAGATCGACGTCAAGCGCTACTGCTTCGAGGAGGAGCAGCAGGTCGAGATCCCGCTCAGCCACCCCCAGCGGCTGCGCGACTACCTGTTCACGCCCGAGCCGATCGCGCGCGCCGACTTCTTCGTCAACTGCCCCAAGTTCAAGGCCCACCCGTGGACCACGGTGACGTTCTCGTGCAAGGCGTACATCGGGATCCAGGATGACCGCCACCGCCTGATCGACCACGACCACAAGCTCAACGAGAAGATCGCCGACCTCCAGCACATCATCCAGCCCCAGTTCATCGCGATCGACGCGATCACCGCCGGCGAGGGCCGGATGCTGACGCCGACCCCGTTCCCGATGGGCCTCATCATCATGGGCAACAGCCAGGTCGCGTTCGACTCGGTGTGCTGCCGCATCATCGGCGTCGACCCGGCCACGGTCGATCACATCCGGCTGACCTCGGAGTGCGGGTTCGGCTCGACCGACATCTCGCGGGTCAAGATCACCGGCGACGTCTCGCTCGAGGAGGCCCAGGCGCGGGCCAAGGGCTTCAAGGTCGGCCTGGTCCGGGTCGAGAAGTACTTCGAGGGCACCAGCATCACCGCGTACGCCGGCCCGCCGCCGAGCTCGGAGGCCGGCGACTACTGCTGGGGCGGCTGCCCCGGAGCGATCGAGGAGGCGATCGAGATCCTGCGGGTGTTCGACAAGGACACCGACAAGAAGATGCCGCGGCTCCACGTCGTGTTCGGCGCCTACGAGGGCGGGATCGACGCCCGGCCCGGCGAGAAGGTCGTGTTCATCGGCGACTGCGCCGCGTGGAAGGGCGTGATCAACGGCAAGCCGGTCGCGATCGAGAACCTGTACCGCGACCGCGCCACGCTCGATCCGCACACCATCGAGGCCCAGGACGTGTTCGCCAAGCTCGCGACCGCGCGGAAGAAGCTGGCCGGCGATGTGGTGCGGCTCGAGGGCTGCCCGGTCTCGGTCGCCGAGCAGGTGCTCGCGCTGGTCAACCTGGGCGGGCTCCGGAACCCGTACACCAACCGCGAGAACATGTTGACGTTCGGCCGCGCGTACCTGGGCTGGAAGGCTCGCGTCGCGCTCAACCGGCTGCAGCGCAAGCGCTACCAGCAGAACGGCACATTCCGCGAGCGCGGCCAGGCAGCCCCGGATCTCGCCGGAGGGCCGCAGTGATCGGCCCGGGCTGGATGCCGTCGCGGCCGCGGCCGCTGGCCCGCGTGCGCCGCAGTGTGCTGTCGTACAGCTTCCGGCCACGGCGCCGCCGCGGCCCGCCGCGATCGGCCCGGGGCGCGAGCGTTGCTCGTGACGGCGGCACGGCGGACTGCGATACTCGGGTCATGCTGTTCGATGGTGCTCCAGCGGAGCTGCCCACCGCGATGCTGCTGCCGGGCAGCTGCCACGCCCGGCACCGCCTGATCGGCGGCCACCTGCGCCACTGGCTCGACGATCGCTGGGCCTGGTTGCGCCCGCGCACCGTGCCGATGATCGCCGCGTTCGTCGGCATGCTCGCGGTGCTCGGCTCGACCAGGTACCTGTCGACGTTCGCGATGAGCTCGGCGCCGCGCAACGCGGGGATCTACGACGACCGAGCCGCGCCGCACGCCGGCGCGCGGAGCCATGCCGGCGCGCCGGGCCGCATCCACGTCGTACCGGTCCGGCCCGGCGACCACAACGTCGCGATCACGCTCGAGCCGTAGCGATCGGCGTCGCGGCCGCGGAGCTGGGCTACGCTGCGCGGCATGTCGATCCGCAAGGTCCATCACCTCAACTGCGGCACGATGTGCCCCGTTGGTGCGTTCCTGCTCGGCCAGCGCGGTCTGGGCCGCGGCCGGCTGGTCGCGCACTGCCTGCTCCTCGAGACCGAGCGCGACGGCCTGGTCCTGATCGACACCGGCTTCGGCACGCGCGACACCGAGCGCCGGACCCCGCTGCCGCGGTCGTTTCGCGCCATGGTCGCGCCGCGGCTCGACGCCACCGAGACCGCGCTCGCGCAGATCGAGGCGCTCGGACTGGCTCCCGGCGAAGTCCGCCACGTCGTGGTCACCCACCTCGACCTCGATCACGCCGGCGGCCTGTCGGACTTCCCCGACGCCCGCGTCCACCTCCACGCCCGCGAGCACGCCGCGGCGATGGCGCGGGCGCGGCCGATCGAACGCCAGCGCTATGTCCCGACGCACTGGTCGCACGGCCCGCGCTGGGAGGTCTACACCGAGGACGGCGACACCTGGCGCGGCCTGCCCGCGATCACGCGGCTGCGCGGCCTCGACGCCGACGTCGGCCTGTTGCCGATGCACGGCCACACCCGCGGGCACTCGGCGGTCATCGCCCGCGCCGGCGACCGCTGGCTGGTCCACGCCGGCGACGCGTACGTCCACCGCGGCTCGATGACGCCGTCGGGCTCGATCCCGATCGCGCTCGCGGCGTTCGAGCGCTACACCCAGATCGATCCCGCCGCGCGCCGCGCCTCGGTGGCCGCGCTGCGCCAGCTCCGCGAGCACTACACCGACCTCGACATGTTCTGCGCCCACGACCCGGCCGAGCTCGACGCCGCCGCGCCGGCTCACGCCTGACCGTCAGCTCTCTGCTGCCGCAGAGTCACGCCTGGACCTGGTTCGCAGGTCCGCCATCTGCTTCGCAGCTGGCATGTCGCTTCGCGCCATGGCTTAGTTGGCGCGCACGGTGAGGTAGGTGTAGCGGTTGGCCTCGAGCGTGAGCGTGGTCGCGCCGACCGAAGCACCGGTCACGGTGATCTGCGTCGCCCCGGGGTCGACGTTGGGGAAGAACACGTCGCTGCCGGTGTCGCCGGCGGCCCACGCCGCGCCGTCGAACTTCTGGGTGGTGTCGTGCCCCGCGGTCGAGATCGTCACCTGGCGCTGCGCGCCGTCGACGTGGACCACCAGCTGGGCCTTGGCGGCGCTGTACGCGGTGCCGATCAGCCCGAACATCTCGTCCTGGCGGTGCTGGGTCATCGCCCGCGCGCTGAACCGGCCGCCGGCGTCGATCACGGCCTGCTCGGCGACCAGCACCGCGGAGATCGGGTAGACGTCGCGGGGCGTGGTGCACTGGCTCTGGTTGGAGCCGTGCAGCACGTCGATCGCGGCCAGCGCCTGATGCGGCACGCACAGCTCGAACCGGCCGTTGGGGTTGGACATGTCGCCCGGAGCGCTCTGGCCGCGCGCGGTCACGCTCGAGTTGAACACGCCGCAGAACTTCGCCTCGGTCGAGTCCCAGTCGACGATCTCGCCGGTGAAGAACGTGCCGGCGCCGCACATGCCGGTATCGATCGGCGTGTCGGGGCTGGCGTCTCGCGAGGTCTCGCCGCCCCCGCCGCAGGCCCCCGAACCGACGGCGGCGACGGCGGCGACGACGACCGAACAAGCGCATCGGGCTGACGACATGTCCGGACGCTAGCAGACCGATCGCGCCGGCGGGACGTGCCGGCGTCACGCCGCGCGGTCACTTCTTGCGCAGCACCGCCGGCGTGACAGGAATTGCCACCGACCGGGGCGCCGCCAGCGCGTCGGGCAGACTCAGCTCGGCGAGCGCGTCCTGGAACCGGACCCGGGCGAGCATGATCTTCTCCTCCTGGTCGACGATCTGGATCGTGGTCTGCTGCACGCGGTCCGAGATCTCCTTCATCTTGGTCTTGAGGTGGCCCATCAGCTCGCCGGCGGTCCTGACCGCCTGGAGCGTGACGATCTGGGCGTGAAGCTCGTCCATCCGCCCGCGGTAGTCGGCCAGGCGGCGCCGCAGACTGTCCTGCGCCTGCGCGAGATCGACCAGCGACCTGTGGATCCCGAGCAACTTGCGCAGCTGGTCCTTGAGCTCGGGGGCACCCTCGGGCGCCTCGACCCACACCTTCATCATCTCGAGCGTGACATCGGCGCCCAGGTCGAGCGTGCGCTCGATCGGCGTGGCCTCGGCGATCATCACCTCCTTGGCCTCGCCGGGCTGGAGCTGGACCTCGAACAGGTGGGCGTCGCCGACCCGCTCGAACGCCGGTGGCGAGTCGGTCAGCGACCAGCCCTTGTTCACGGTGTGGCGGATGAACACCTTGGCGATCTGGTCGAGCCGGTTGGTGATCGTGAGCTTGCGGCGGCGGACGTGCTGGATCTCGGCGGTCAGGATGCCGCGCTGGAGGCTGCGCAGCCTGGCGATCTTGTCGTCCTCGCCGTCGCTGCGCTCGACCACGATCTGGCGATCGAGCGCGAACGGCACCACCGCCGACGCGTGCGGCGGGATCGGCTCGGTCAGGCCCTCGCCGATGAAGCGCTCGAGGCCGTAGACCGTGACCGGACCGGTCTCGAGCGTCGAGTCGGTCGGGTTCTTGAACCGCACCGCGCGGAACGCGAACTGCGCGTTGCCGCGCTCGGACTCGGCGTCGTAGAGATAGACGACCTCGCCCTCGGTCCGCTCGCGCACCATCGACACCATCACCGACGAGCCGCGCTCGACCGTCATCGGCGCCGGGTTCTCGAAGTGGCTCTCGCCGACCGGCTGCGTGTCGGTGGGCACCGCCTTGCCGGCGGGCGTCGCCGGCCGGGCCTCGTCGACGCGCGCCTGCGCGACCAGCCGCACCCGCTCGGGCTTGCCGGGCTCGACCTTGGTCACGACCTTGATCCGCGCCGGCGCGACGCCCTGGTCGATCAGCTGGTTGCGGATGATGTTGGCGCGATCGTTGGCGCGCCGGCTGGACTCGCCGTCGGCGGCGCCGGCGTAGCCCTCGACGACGATCGTCTTGTCGGAGTGCGCGAGCGTCTGCGAGAGCTGCTTGAGCTTCTGGTCGCCGTAGACCAGGCGGCTGTCGGGCGGCGGGGGCTCGGCCTTCGCGCTGCGGCTCGGCCGGGCCGTGTGGCGGCGATCGCGGTCGTACGATCCCGCGCTCGGGCCCGCGCTGGGGCTCGGAGGCGGAGCGCTCTGGATCGCCAGGGTCTCGGAGGTGTCCTCGTCGGCGGAGAACAGCGCCTCGACGTCCTTGCTGTCCTTGACGCCGGCGACGCGCGCGGCGCTGGCGGCGCCGGGATGCCCGGCGGGGCGGCGGATCTCGTCGTCCCCGAGCTCGCTGAGCAGGACGTCACCGGACGCGTCGCCGGGCTTGACCGCGCCGTACGGCGACAGCCCGCCGGGCGGCGCGATCGCGAACTTCTCCTCGTTGGCCAGGGTCTCGCGCTGGACCTGGCGCACGCTCCACAGGTCGTAGCGGAACGACAGCGCCGACGACGAACCCACGCCGACCTTCACCGCCTTCCAGTCCTCGCCCGAGGTGTTGTCGACGATCGCCCAGCCCTCGATCATGACCTCGCGCTTGTCGCCGACCACGACCCGGTAGCTCGGCTTCCACGCCGGCGCCTCGGTGACGTAGGTGAGCACGACCTCGGCGGTGTCCTTGGTCGGCAGCTGGAGCTTCATCACGAGGTTGGTGCCGTCCTCGGTCTGCTGCCTCGGGATCGAGACCGGCAGCGGCTTGCCGCCGACCGCGTCGACCACGGTCAGCGACTTGAGGAAGTCGTCGACCCGATCGCGCGGCACGCTGACGGTGAGCGTGCCGCCGGTGACGGTGGCCCGGCGCTCGTAGAACGCGACGCCGTTGCGATAGATGACGACACGGCCGAGCGCGACGCTGTCGACCTTGACGAAGGAAGCATGCCTGGGACCACACGCGGCGGTGGCCACGGCCAGCAGAAACCCGGCGAGACGCTTGTTCATGACACCCCTTGGCGCGCGACGGAACGCGCTGGCTGATCTGGATCGCCAAACGCACGGTTCCGCAGCGCGGTCTACGAGGCGCCGGATTTGTTGCCAAGCTTGCGGCGACGCGCGGTGTTCGCGGGCGATGTAGGCGATGCGGGCGGCGCGGCGTTCGCGGGCGGCGCGGCGTTCGCGGGCCGCGTGGCGTTCGCGGGCCGCGTGGCGTTCGCGGGCAGCGTGGCGTTCGCGGGCAGCGTGGCGTTCGCGGGCCGCGTGGCGTTCGCGGGCAGCGCGGCGTTCGCGGGCAGCGTGGCGTTCACGGGCAGCGCGGCGTTCGCGGGCAGCGCGGCGTTCGCGGGCGCGATGCGCTGGGCCTTGCGCTCCTCGAGCTCCTCGAGGCTGCGCGGCCAGTCCTCCTTGAGCAGCCGCGACAGGCTGCGATCGGCGAGCAGCCGGCCCTCGGTCTGACAGGTCGGGCAGTAGTTGGCCTCGTTGTCGGCGTACACGATGCGCTGGACCTTGGTGCCGCACACCGGGCACGGCTCGCCGTACTTGCCGTGCACCGCCATCTCGGGGCGGAACGCGGTGACCTTGTCGGGGAAGCCGTCGCCGACCTCGTCGCGCATCCGCTGGGTCCACAGGTTCAAGGTCGCGATGCACGCGGCGTGGAGCGTGGCGATCTCGGCGTCGCTGATCGACGATGTCATCCGGAACGGCGACAGCTTCGCAGCGTGGAGGATCTCGTCGGAGTACGCGTTGCCGATGCCGTCGAACAGCGTCGGATCGGTCAGCGCCCGCTTGATGGTGTGGCGCTCGGAGCGCAGCCGCTCGCCGAACGCCGCCGCGCCGGCGGTGAACACGTCGAGGCCGCCGCGATCGAACTCGGCCAGCCCCGCCCGGCTCGCCACCAGGTGGATCGACGCGCGCTTCTTGGGCGACGCCTCGGTGAACACCAGGGTGCCGTTGGGCAGGTCGAACGCGGCGAGCCCGACCTTGGCCGGCAGCCGCTCGCCGCGCGGCTTCCAGCGCAGCCGGCCGGCGATCATCAGGTGGATCACGATGTAGCGCTCGCCGGCATCGCCGCCGCCCTCGCCGCCGGACAGGCCGATCACGATCCGCTTGCCCAGCCGCTCGACCGACGCGACCGTCGCGCCGCGCAGCTCGCCGGGCGACGGCGACACGGTGCGCAGCACGAACGGGCTCGCGATCCGGATCGCGTCGAGCGTCCGGCCGATCGCGAGCGCGCGCAGCCGCTCGACGTAGACCGTGACGTCCGGCAGCTCGGGCATCTAGCGCTCGCTCACTTCTTCTTGGTCGCCTTCTTCTTCGGCGCGTCCTGCGCGGCCGCCGGCTCGGAGACCGCCGCCACCGCCGGCTTGCGCTCGGTGTCCTTGGTCATGCCGAGGCTGGCCTTGAGCGCCTCCATCAGATCGATGACCTTGCCGCTCGGCGCCTCGGGCGCGATGGTGATCTCCTGGCCCTCGACCTTCTTGGCGATCAGCTCGCGCATCCGGGTCTGGACGTCGTCCTTGTACTTCTCCGGCGCGAAGGTCTCGTGCGCGATCTGCTGGATGATCTGCTTGGCGAGGCCGAGCTCGGCGGGCTTGAGCTCGGGCAGCTCGGGCAGCGGGACCTCGGCCCACGGCTTGACCTCGTCGGCGTAGCGCAGCTGGTGCATGATCAGACCGTCGTTGAACGGCCGCAGCGCGACGATGTACTGCTTGCCGCGCGCCGAGTACGACGCGATCCCGACCAGGCCGGTCTCGAGCATCGCGTCGTGGATCAGCTTGTAGGCGCGCTCGCCGCCCTTGTCGGGGCCCAGGTAGTAGCTCTTGTCGACCCACACCGGATCGACCGCGGTCGCCGGCACGAACTCCTCGATCGCGATCGCCTGGGTCGCGACCGCGTCGAGCGCCTTGAGCTCGTCGTTCGAGAACACGACGTACTGGCCCTTGGCGTGCTCGTAGCCCTTGACCGTGTGGTCGCGGTCGACGAGCTCGTTGCACTGGGTGCAGATGTACTGCTGCTTGAGCCGCGCGCCGTCGGCGTCGTGCAGCATGTTGAAGTGGATGTCGCTGCCGGTCTCGTTCGTGGTGTAGAGCCTCGTGGGGATCGAGACCAGACCGAAGGAGATGGTCGCTGTGGCGATCGAACGGGCGGGCATATGCGAATAATTGTAGCCAGCGCTGGCTCACAAGCGAAACAACCGGCCGGCACCTGAACCCATGGCCAGCGCGCGCCGCGGCCGCCCGGGCGGATCACCGAGCCTTGGCCCCGATCGTGTGGGACAGTGCCAGGATCCACGTCCGGATCCCCCCGATGGCGGCCCCCGACGACCCCAGCGACCCCAGCGACGCCTCCGGCGGCTCGAGCAATCCCGGCGACCCCGTCGACGGGCTCGATTCCTACCGCGCCAAGCGGACCGCCGGCAGCACGCCCGAGCCGATGGCCACGACGCCCGCCGCCGGGCGCGGGCCGCGGATGTTCGTGGTCCACCAGCACGACGCGACCCGGATGCACTGGGACCTCCGGCTCGAGATCGACGGCGTGCTGTGCTCGTGGGCGGTGCCCAAGGAGCCGTCGATGGATCCCGAGGACAAGCGGCTCGCGGTCAAGGTCGAGAACCACCCGCTCGAGTACGTCCACTTCGAGGCGGTGATCCCCGACGGCAACTATGGCGCCGGGCCGATGATCGCCTGGGACCGCGGGCTGTTCCGGCCGCTCGTCGATCCGGCGCAGGGCATGATCGACGGCGAGATCAAGTTCGAGCTCTACGGCTACAAGCTCCAGGGCGCGTTCACCCTGGTCCACACCGGCAAGGGCCGGCGCGGCCAGCGCTCGGGCCGCGGCTCGAACGACTGGCTGCTGATCAAGAAGCGCGACGTGCCTGCCGAGGCGTTCCTCGCCACCGGCCGGCCGCTGTCGGGCGCGAGCGTGCTGTCGGGGCTGACGATCGACGAGCTCGCCGCCGGCGGGCCGCGCCAGCGCGAGGTCGTCGACGAGCTCGCCGCGCTGGGCGCGCCGCGGCGCGCGATCGCGCCCGACGCGTGCGAGCTGATGCTGTGCCAGACCGCGGACGCGGCGTTCTCGTCCGACGACTGGGTGTTCGAGCTCAAGTACGACGGGTTCCGCATGGCCGCGTTCGGCGGCGCCGGCCGCGCCGAGCTGCGCTACCGCTCCGGCCTGGATCCGACGCTGCGGTTCCCCGAGCTGACCTCGGCGCTGCGCGCGTTGCCGATCGGCGGCGTGGTGCTCGACGGCGAGATCGTCATGCTCGACGCCGAGGGCCGGCCCGACTTCCACCGGCTCGCCGCGCGCGCCCAGATCCACCGGGCCTCGGAGCTGCAGCGCGCCGCGCTCGCGACCCCGGTGACCTACATGGTGTTCGACCTGCTCGGCGCCGGCGGGTTCGACCTGCGCGGCCTGCCGCTGCTGGTCCGCAAGAGCCTGCTCGCGCGGATCCTGCCGGCGCAGGGCCCGCTCAAGCTCGCCGAGCACATCCCGTCGCAGGGCGAGGCCCTGCTCGCCCAGGTCGTCGCGCGCGGCCTCGAGGGCGTGGTCGCCAAGCGCGCCGCGTCGGCGTATCGCCCGACCCGGTCGCGCGACTGGCTCAAGATCAAGCGCGAGCCGGAGGGCGACTTCGCGGTGTGCGGCTACAGCCCGCCCAAGCGGTCGCGCGCCGGGTTCGGCGCGCTGCACCTGTGCGTGCGCGACGACGGCCGCTGGCGCTGGGCCGGCAAGGTCGGCTCGGGCTTCGACGACCAGCTGCTGGTCGCGCTCAAGGCCGAGCTCGATGCCCGGCCCGCCTGGCAGCCGACGTTCCCGCGGCCCGACGGCACCGCCGACGTGCGCTGGGTCGAGCCCGAGCTGGTCGTCCAGGTGCGCTACGGCGAGTGGCCGGACGGCTCGCCGCTGCGGTTCCCGGTGTTCGTGCGGCTGCGCCGCGACAAGACCGCCGCCGAGTGCACGATGCCGCCGCGCCGCACCGGCGAGCGCGAGGAGCCGGCGAACGCCGCGCCGCTCGAGATCGATCAGCCGGTCCGCGAGCTCCGGCTGTCCAACCTGAACAAGGTGTTCTGGAAGGCCGAGGCCATCACCAAGGGCGACCTGATCGAGTACTACCGCGCGATCGCGCCGTACATCCTGCCCTACCTCGCCGATCGTCCGACCGTCCTGACCCGCTACCCCGACGGCGTCGACGGCGAGATGTTCTACCAGAAGGACATGCCGGACTGGGTCCCGCCCTGGCTGCGCACCACCACGCGGTGGAGCGAGCACAGCCAGCGCGAGATCCACTACGTGCTGATCGACGACGCCGACGGCCTGGCGTTCGTCGCCAACCTGGGCTCGATCCCGATCCACGCCTGGGCGAGCCGGATCGTCGATCTCGAGAAGCCGGACTGGACGATCATCGACCTCGATCCGAAGAACGCGCCGCGCGAGCACGTCGTGCCGCTCGCGCTGGCGATCCACGAGCTGTGCGACGCCGCGGGGCTACCCAACTACGTCAAGACCTCGGGCCAGACCGGGCTCCACGTCCTGATCCCGCTCGGCGCGCAGTGCACCTTCGAGCAGGCCCGCATGCTCGCGTACCTGATCGGCCAGCTCGTCGAGCGCCGCCACCCCGACATGGCGACCACCGCGCGCAACCCGGCGGCGCGCCACGGCCGGGTCTACCTCGACTGGGGGCAGAACGCCCACGGCCAGCTGCTGGTCGCGCCGTACAGCGTGCGGCCGGTCGCCAGCGCGCCGGTGTCGATGCCGCTGACCTGGGACGAGGTCGTCCCCGGGCTCGATGCCAGGCAGTTCCACCTCCGCAACGCGCTCGATCGCGTCACGGCGTGGGCCGGCGATCCGTGCCTGCCGGTGCTGACCGAGCGCCCGGACCTCGCCGCGGCGCTCGAGCGCCTCGAGCAGCTCGCGCCGGCGGTCGAGCGCTAGACGACGTGGCGCGGCGACCGTGGGCTATCGCGATCGCCCTGGTTCGGCCGCACCGGCCGCCGCGATCCCCGAGTCCGTCGCCGACGCTTCGTCGACCTTACCCACCGGCTGTTCTCCCCCGGGACGCATCGCCTCGAGCGAGGCAAGCAGCCCCGCGACGTGCGCCGCCAGCGTCGGCGACGGACTCCCACTCACCACCCACGCGTCATCCCCCAGCACCTCGCCGCTCGCGCGGCCTGCCTGGGAGCGTTCGTCGACGCTCCCCGAGAAGTGAATCCGTACCTGCATCGTGCGCGACATGTGAATGAAGTACCTATTGACTCGCGTTGTTCTGAATTCGCGGTCGGACGGCCAGGTTGCCGTCGATGGCCAGTCACAAGCTCGGCAGTCACAGTGATGACGACGCGCCGAGGTGAGCATTCCCGGTTTTTTTTCATCCCATCGGATCGAGCTTCCAGTCAACGTGAAAAGTTCCAAGAAATCGCGTACATCCTCCTCGGCTCGTCCAGGCGGGGCGGTACGCTTCACAGTCCCGGGATGCGCCGCGGGCGGAGCGTGGCGCGGGCGCGAGCGGGCGCGCTCGGGGTCACACCACGTCAGTGGTGAGGCATTCGTGTTTCTCGGGAATGTCAGCCTCGCCGCGTCGTCCCCGAGATACGGTGTCCTTGACCTGCAGTTTGCCGTTGTGCCAGCCTGTCGACGGGATGGTCGAATCGGTGGAGCGCGTGATGGGTAAGGGCACGACCCTCGACGCGGTGCTCTCGGATGCCGTGCCGTTCCTGACCGGAGTCGCGGAGCGGATGTGCAGGAATGCCGCCGATGCCGCCGACCTGGTCCAGGACACCGTCGAGCGCGCCATGCGGGTCGGGATCCCGGCCGACGTCCAGAAGCCCCGCGCGTGGCTGACCACGATGATGCACCACCTGTTCCTCGATCGCTGCCGGGCCGCGTCGCGCGCGCCCCAGTGCGAGCCGCTCGACGAGGCCCACAACAACATCACGCCGCTGTTCATCGATGTCCCCGAGCCGGTGTGGAGCCTGACCACGCTCGAGGACGTCCGCGCCGCGCTCGAGACCGTCGATCCGCTGTTCCGCGAGGTCTACCGTCTGCATACGTTCGAGGGTCGATCGTACGAGGAGATCGCGAAGCGCCTGAAGATCAGCCGGTTCACGGTGGGGACCCGGCTCACCCGCACGCGCAAGATGCTGCGCCGCGAGCTGGGCAAGCGCCACGGGCGGGGTGCAAAGCCATGACCGAGCGCTGCGAGGACCTCGATCAGTTCTTCGATCGAGAGCTCGGCGCCGAGGCCGCGCAGGAGTTCCGCGATCATCTCGCGACCTGCACGCGGTGCCAGGAGGTGCTGCTGGGCCGGATGCTCGAGGCGGAGGTGGTCGCCGGCGAGGCCGCGCCGCCCCGCACCGAGCTGGTGCCGCCCCCGGTTGCGCCCCGCGAGCCCGAGGCACCGCTACCCGGATCCGCCGCGCCCGCGCCGCCCGCGCCCGCCGCGCCCGCGCCCGAGCCGCCCGGCGCCCCGACGCCCGCGCCCGGCGCCCCGGTCCCCGAGCCCGCCGCGGCCGCGGAACCCGTCGCGGTGACTCTAACCGCCGTGCCAGGCGCGCCACTCGTCGAGCCGCCGACCGACGACCGCCCCGGTCCCCGATCGTGGCCGACGATCGCGGCGTGCGCCGGCGTCCTCGCCGCGGCCGCCGCCGTGGTCGTGCTGCTCCCCGCCCCGCCCCGGGCCCCGGCGCTCACTCTCGCCCCGACGCGGACCGTCGAGGTCCGGTTCTCGGCGGCGGCGCTCGATCACCATCGCCCGCTCGGCGTGATGCGCGCGGCCGGTGACCCCGCGACCGAACAGATCAAGCTCCAGGAGCTCACCGATCTGGAGCGCGCCGGCGCGCGCAACGAGCTGGTCGGTGCGCTCGCGATGAACGGCGACCTCGCATCCGCCCGGCGCAATGCCAGGAACCTCCCGGTCAGCGCGCAGAGCCTGATCGATCGCGCCGCGCTCGAGCTGCTCGAGATCGATCACGCCGCGCCGGTCGCCGAGTTGGCGCAGGACCCTGCCGCCACGCGTGCGCTGTCGCTCACCGCCGATGCGCTGCGCATCGCGCCGGACGCCGCGCAGGCGAAGTGGAACCAGGCGGTCGCGCTCCGGCGCATCGGCCTGGCGCTGACCGCGGCGGCCGCGTTCGACGACGTCGCGGCGCTGCGCGAGCCCGGCTGGGCGCAGGAGGCTCGGGCCAACGCCGACAGCCTGCGCCGCGGTTACCAGGGCGAGATCGATGACTGGAAGCAGATCGCCCAGGACGCCGATCGCATGGTGCTCGGCGGACCGGCGCTGCCCGATCGCGCAGTGGCCCGGGCGCCCAGCCTGGCGCGCGACAAGCTCTACCTGGCGGTGGCGACCGCGGCGACGACCGCGCGGCTCGACGCGCTGGTGCCGCTGGCGCGTGCGCTCGACCAGCAGTTCGCGACCACCGCGCTCGGCGATCTGATCGCACACGTCCGGGCGTCGGACCTCGCGGCCCGCGCGCCGCTGGCCGCCGAGCTCCACGACTTCCTCGCGCTGCACAAGCCGGTCGAGGGCATCGGCGAGCTCCGCGCCCGCGCGCTCAAGCGCGGCCTGACCGACGTGGCGCTCGCCTCGTTCCTGGCGGTGCCCGAGAACGACACCGACGAGGACGACGCCGCGTCGCTCGACAGGCTCGCAGCCGGTCATCGCGACGAGTGGTGGCACCTGATCGCGCTGTCGCTGCGCGCGTACGTCGCCGAGTTCTGGCGCCGGGACTACCCGGCGGTCGATGCCATCGCCCGGCTCGCCGAGCCGCTGTGCCGGACGGTCCGCACCATCCGGTGCGCCCGGATCCTGGTCTACGCCGGCGGCGCCAACAGCCAGATGGGGCGCGGCGACCTCGCGAGCGAGCAGCTCACCACCGCGCTGCACCAGGCGCGGGCCGCGGCGGCGCCCGAGCACGAGCTCGCCGCGCTCGACGCGCTCGGCCAGGCGATCGCGATCCGCGTCACCGACGACGTCGACGCCTCGGCGGTCGCCGGTGCCTACCTCGACGAGGTCGCGCTGCGCAGGGCCAGCTGCGACACCCGGCTGCACCGGCTCGACTTCGCCGCGACCTCGGCGCTGCAGCGCCACCGCTACGTCCAGGCGGCCGCGGCTCGCCGGAGCGCCGACGCGCTCGAGCAAGGCGAGTGCCGCGACGCGCGGCTGCGGCTCAACGGCGAGACCGCGCGGCTCCAGCTCGTGCTGCGCGGCCGGGACAGCGTCGACACGCTGCGCGGCAAGCTCGCGCGGCTCGAGGCCGGGAACCAGCCCCACCAGCGGCTGTACCTCGACTACCTGGGCGCCGCGGCGACGCTGGTCGAGGACCGCGCGCGCGGCGAGGCCGAGCTGCGCCGCGTGATCACTGCCGCCGACGCCAGGCCGGACGCGACGTACGCGGCCCTGGTGCGCGCCAGCGCGTTCGACGCGCTCGTCGAGTCCGCCGCCGCGGCGGGCAGCGCATCGATCGTGCTCGCGCTCCTGTCCGAGCGGCTCGGCGCGCCCCGGTTCGAGCGCTGCGTGCTCGGCGTCGCGTCGTGGAGTCACCTGGTCGTCGCGGCGTTCGACGCCGGCGGCAAGTCCGTGCTCGACGCCCCCCGCGACGTCCCCGAGGGCGCGGTCATGATCCCGGCGGCCAAGGTCGTGTCACCGGCGATGCGCGCCCGGCTGGCGAGCTGCCCCCGGATCGACGTCGTGGCGCCCGGCCCCTACCTCGGCGCGCCGAGGCTGCTGGGCGACGACGTCGCGTGGGTCTATCACACGGGTCAGGCCGGGCGCACCGGGCGCACCGGGCGCACCGGCGCGCCGCCGCCGCGCGACCCCGCCCACCGACGCGAGGTCGTGGTCTCGCAGGTGACCCCGCCCGAGAGCCTGCGCCTGCCATCGCTCCAGGCGTTCGCCCCGGGCGACGGCGCGGAGCTGCTGTCGGGCGCGCGGGCGACCCCGACCGGCGTGCTCGCGGCGATCAGGACCGCGAGCCTGGTGGTGATCGTCGCGCACGGCTTCACCGACGCGAGCGAGCCGAGCGCGGCGAGCCTGATCCTGTCGCCCGACGCGCAGGGCGACTACCTGTTGACCGCGGCGAAGGTCCGCTCGGCGACGCTCACCGGATCGCCGGTCGTCATCCTCGCCGGGTGTGACGCCGGTCGGGTCCAGGTCAGCGCCGAGCCGTGGAGCCTCGCGACCTCGTTCCTCGCGGCGGGGGCGCGCGTCGTGATCGCGCCGACCGAGCCGATCCCGGACGCGGGCGCCGGCGAGGTGTTCCGCTCGCTGGTCGAGCGGATCCGGGGCGGGGCTGATCCAGTGGAGGCGATCAACGTCGAGCGACGCTCGCGTGGAGCGGCGGCGGCGTGGCTATCGAGCATCGTCGTGTTCGAGTAACTACACATGGAGGGACGTTATGGATGGGAGTTCGGGAATTGTCGTGTCGTGGGCGAAGGCGGGTGGACCGGGCTGTGCCACGAGGGATCCGATTCCTCCTGCGGAAGGGGTGATCCCCACGCTGGTCGTGATCGTCTCCGTCGACGCCTGCAGCGAGGATCAGCGCGAGCACATCGGCGCCGTGTTCTATGGCTATGATCCGAAGGCCTGGGCCTGCCTGTCGGACACCGAGGTCGCGGCGTTCCAGGCGTGGGGGACCACCGCGTTTCCGGCGGTGCAGATCGTGACCGTGACCGAGCCGCTGCCGGCGATCAACTGCCCGCCACCCGGCGCGTCGGCCGCCGTGCTGGCGTCGCTGCACGGCGAGGCGTTCGACGAGCTCCATGAGAAGGCGCCGTCGTGGTTCGTGCCGGCGACGCCGGCTGCCGTGGCCAAGCAAGTAGCGTAGCGCGCGCCGCTCGGGAGCTCGGCGGCATGCGCCGCGACCGGATCTGCTAGGGTGGCGCGGTGAACATCGCCTGCATCGGCGGGGGGCCTGCCGGGCTCTACCTCGGCATCCTGGTCAAGCGCCGCGCCCCCGAGCACGACGTCGTCGTGTTCGAGCGCAACCGCCCGGCCGACACCTTCGGGTTCGGAGTCGTGTTCTCGGACGCGACGCTCGGCCACCTCGCGGCGGCCGATCCCGAGAGCCATGCCCAGATCACCAGCCGGTTCGCGCGCTGGGACGACATCGAGATCCACGTCGGCGGCGAGGTCCTGCGCTCGACCGGCCACGGGTTCTGCGGCCTCGAGCGCAAGGCGCTGCTCCAGATCCTGCAGGCGCGCGCCGCCGAGCTCGGCGTCCGGGTCGTGTTCGAGCGCGAGATCCGGTCGCTCGCCGAGCTGTCCGCGGCGGACCCCGCGCCCGACGTGATCGTCGCGTGCGACGGCGTCGCGAGCTGGGTGCGCGACGCGCTCGCCGCCGAGCTCGCGCCCGTGGTCGACGTGCGCCCGAACAGGTTCGTGTGGCTGGGCTGCACCGTGCCGTACCGGGCGTTCACGTTCGTGTTCAAGCCCACGCCGCACGGCCTGTTCCGGGTCCACGCCTACCGCTACCACGAGCGCGGCTCGACCTTCATCGTCGAGTGTCGCGACGACACCTGGCGGCGTGCAGGGCTGGCCGGCGCCGACGAGGACACAACCGTCGCGATCCTCGAGGCGATCTTCGCCGACGAGCTCGCCGGCCACCGCCTGATCAAGAACCGCTCGATCTGGCGCAACTTCCCGACCGTGCGCTGCGGCAAGTGGCACGCCGGCAACGTGGTGCTGATGGGCGACGCCGCCCACACCGCCCACTTCTCGATCGGCTCGGGCACCAAGCTGGCGATGGAGGACGCGATCGCGCTCGGCGACGAGCTGCTCGGCGCGCGCGCGGTCGAACCGGCGCTCGCCGCGTACGAGGCCCGCCGCCGCCCCGAGGTCGAGGCGCTGCAAGCCGCCGCGCAGGCCAGCCTCGAGTGGTTCGAGGGCACCGAGCGCTACACCCGGATGGCGCCGGTCCAGTTCACCTACAGCCTGATGACCCGCAGCCTGCGGGTGTCGCACGCCTCGGTCGCGCGGCGCGATCCGCACCTGGCGCGTGGGGTCGAGCAGCTGCTCGCCGCGTCGGTCGGCGCGTCCGGCGATCCACCGCCGCCGTCGGCGTTGCCGTTCGCGCTCGGCGATCGCCGCACGCGCTCGCGGATCGCCGCGCCGCTCCATGCGCTCGCCACCGGGGCGCTCGACGCCGCCGCGCTCACCCCCGCCGCGCTCGACGGGACCGGGCTGGTGGTGACCCCCGGGATCGCGCTCGACGGCGGAGACCTCGCCGCCGCGTGGCGCCCCACCGTCGATCAGGTCCACGATCGGGGCGCGTTGATCATCGCGCGGCTCGCGCTGCCGGCCGGTGCGCTCGACGGCGTCGCGGCCGCGGTGCAGGGCGCGGTGTCCGCCGGGTTCGACGCGATCCTGCTCGATCCGCATGTTCCGCACGGCGCACCGGGAACGCCCGGCCCGATCGAGGCGCTGCCCGCCGCGATCGCCGCCGCCCGCAAGGCGTGGCGTGCCGGGGGCTGGATCGCCGCCGCGATCCACGACCGACCGGCGACCCGCGGCGCGGTGGTCGGCCACGCCGCGCAGGTGGTCCGGGCCGGCGCCGACCTGCTGTGGGTCTCGGCCCCGAGCGACGCGGCCCACGGCGCGCGGCTCGCGGCTGCCCCGCTGGCCGACCAGCTGCGCAACGAGCTCGGGGTCGCGACCGCGATCGAATGCGGCGACGCGCCGCGGCCGGATCTCGACGCCGCGATCGGCGCCGGGCGCGCCGACCTGGTGGTGATCGGCGCGCCGCTCGACGGCCGGCGGGCCGCGTGAAGTCACGGCGCTACCAGCTGCGCAAGGAGGCCGTGGGCGCGGCGATGCACCACCCGTGGATCTTCCGCGGCCACATGAGCTCGGCGGCCGCGGCGCTCCGCGACGGCGAGCTGCTGCGGCTGGTCGACGGCGGCAATCGCGTCATCGGCTACGGGCTCTACGAGGCGACCGGCGCGATCGCGATCCGCATGCTGCGGCGCGGCCCGACGCCGCCCGACGCGGCCTGGCTGCGCGACCGGATCACCGCCGCGGTCGCGCGCCGCGCCGCGCTCGCGACCCGGAGCGACGCGCTGCGCCTGGTCCACGGCGAGAGCGACGGTATCCCCGCCGTGGTGGTCGATCGGTTCGGCGATACCCTCGTGGTCTCGAGCTACGCCGCGGGGGCCGACGCGCTCGCGCGCTACACCGCGGGCGTGCTGGCGCACAGCCCCGGCCCGATCGTCGGGGCCGCGCGCCACGTCCTGCTCCGGCCTGCCCGCCTGCGCCACGCGCCCGTCGAGGTCCGCGCGGCATCGGTCGACGCCGCTCCACCGCACGGTGAGGCCCCGGAGACCGCGACAAGCGCGCCGCTCGTCGAGCCGCACGCCGGATCGATCGACGCCGGATCGCCGCACGACGACGGTCGCGAGCTCGCGACGAGCGCGCCGCTCGTCGAGCCGCATGCCGGATCGATCGACGCCGGCTTGCCGCGCGGTGAGGACCGAGCGACCGCGGCGAGCGCACTGCTCGTCGAGCCCCACGCCGGATCGATCGACGCCGACTCGCCGCACGACGACGATCGCGAGGTCGCGGCGAGCGCGCCGCTCGTCGACGCCCGCGGCGGACCGGCCGTGCCGGCCCGCGTGCTCCGCGGATCTCCGCCGGCGATCGCGCACGTCACCGAGGACGGCATCGCATTCGCGATCGATCTCGCCGCCGGCCAGAAGACCGGCGCGTACCTCGATCTGCGGGGCCTCCGGCGCGAGGTCGCGGCGGCGCCGCTCGCTGGTGCGCGCGTGCTGAACCTGTTCGCGTACTCCGGCATGCTGGGTCGCGCCGCCGAGCGCGCAGGCGCCGCCGCGATCGTGCAGGTCGATGGCTCGGAGCGCGCGCTCGCGTTCGCCGCCGCGCACCACGTCGACGATCCGGCGCGCCACACGCTGGTCGCCGCCGACGTGTTCGCGTGGCTGCCGACGTTCTCCGGCGAGCCGTTCGATCTCGTGATCGTCGATCCGCCGGCGATGACCAGCAAGGCGGCGCAGATCCCGTCGGTGCTGGCCGGTTATCGCAAGCTGTATCGCGCGGCCGCGCGCCACGTCCGCCCCGGCGGAGCCCTGGTCGCGGCCTGTTGCACCAGCCGGATCGAGCGCGCGGTGTTCCACCAGACCGTCCTGGACGCCCTCGGACCGCGGTTCACATTCGATCACGAGATCCCTCCGGAGGCCGATCACCCGGTCGGATTCACCCAGGCTGATTATCTGAAGATCGGCTGGTGGCGGCTCGCCGGGTGACCGCGCGCAGGCGCTCTGTCCCACGACGTCGCACCTCGTCCCATGCGACGCGAATCAGCGCGCCGATGCGTTGCACCGGGTCAGCGCGCGGTAGCGCAGCAGGTGCCGGACGGCGCGCTGGAGCAGCTCGTCATCGCCGATCCGCCGCGCTGTCAGCTCGAGCAGCCGGGCCAGGTTGTAGTGCGCATCCGCCACCCCGGCATCGAGCTCGAGCGCGCGCTCGTACGCCGCGATCGCCTCGGCACGACGGCCCTGATCCTCGACGGCAACCCCGAGGTTGAACCAGTACAGCGCGACCCTGCCATCGGCGCAGATCGCGAGCCGGTAGCTGGCCTCGGCCGCGGCCGGCGAACCGGCGTCGTGAAGCAGCCTCCCGAGGTTGTTGTGGGCATCCGCCAGGCCCGGACAGCCGGCCAGCGCGCGCTCGTAGGCGGCGATCGCCGCGGGTGGATCGCTGGCCTCGAGCCGGCAGCCCGCGTCATACCAGCGGGTCGCACTGGTGCCGCGGCGAAGCCCGAAATGCGGGCCGTTCGGGCGGGCTCGACGGCCCGGAACCGACCCCGAGGCGGGCCTCGGTAGAAAGGTCAGAAGATCACCCACGTATGTAACGGTATCGGAACCCTCTGACATTCTCGGTTCCCAGCGATGTTAAGATGTCTCTGCTGTGGGTGACGCGCAGGGCACGACCCTTAGCTTCCACGAAGATGGCAAGTCTGGCCGGATCGGCCCGAGGCCGGAACCCGTGCTGGTCCTGGCGCTCGAGTGCGGTCGTCCGCGCGCGGGCTCGGTCCGCTACCGGCTCTCCGACCTGTCGTCGGTCGCGCTGGGTCGCGGCCCCGAGCGACGCGCCGAGCGCGCCGGCACCGAGCTGACGATCCGCGTCCCCGACAAGTGGATGTCGTCGCGCCACGCGCGGATCGAACCGAGCTTCGGGCGCTGGGTGCTGACCGACACCGAGTCGAAGAACGGCTCGATCGTCGACGGTCACACCACCAAGCGCGCGGTGCTGACCGACGGCTCGCTGATCGAGCTCGGCCACACGCTGTTCCTGTTCTTCGAGCGGCTGCCGATCGAGGCCGAGGCCGCGGCGCTGCTCGAGCTGCTGCCGACCGAGGGGCCGGCCGGGTTCCAGACGCTGATGCCGGTGTGGAACCAGGAGCTCACCCGGCTGCGCCAGATCGCGTCGTCGGAGATCCCGATGCTGATCGAGGGCGAGAGCGGCACCGGCAAGGAGGTGATCGCCCGCGCGATCCACGATCAGTCGAGCCGCCGCGGCCAGTTCGTGCCGGTCAACTGCGGCGCGCTGCCCGAGAACCTCGTCGAGAGCGAGCTGTTTGGCTACAAGAAGGGCGCGTTCAGCGGCGCGCAGACCGACCACCCCGGGCTGGTCCGCGCCGCCGACGCCGGCACGCTGTTCCTCGACGAGATCGGCGATCTGCCGGCGAGCTCGCAGGCGGCGCTGCTCCGCGTGCTGCAGGAGCGCGAGGTCATGCCGGTCGGCGGCACGCGCCCGGTCGAGATCGATCTGCGCGTCGTCGCCGCGACGCACCGCGATCTCGACGACATGGTCGCCGAGGGCAGCTTCCGCCACGACCTGTTCGCGCGGCTCGCCGGGTTCCGGGTCACGGTGCCGCCGCTCGCCGAGCGCCGCACCGATCTCGGCGTGCTGATCGGCCTGCTCCACACCCGGCTGTTCCCGGACGAGCACCCCGGGTTCGACATCGACGCGGCCCGGTTGCTGCTGCGCTACCCGTGGCCGCTCAACGTCCGCGAGCTCGAGCAGGCGCTGGCGACCGCGCAGGTGCTCGCCGGCGTCGAGCCGGTCCGGGCCGAGCACCTCCCCGACTCGGTGCGCACCGGACGGCCTCCCGGCGCGCCACGGCCGGTCGTGCTCAGCGAGAACGATCAGAAGGTCCGCGATCAGGTGGTCGCGGCGCTGCGCGAGCACCAGGGCAACGTCTCGGCGGTCGCGCGCGCGCTCGACAAGGACCGCAAGCAGATCCAGCGCTGGATCAAGCGCTTCGGGCTCGATCCGGGCAGCTACCGCTAGGTCCGCTCCGCGTTGCGCTTTGCATCGTGGCGTGAAGGATCGGCGCCATGGGTCGTCGCAGCGACCGGGCGTGGGACGTCGCGCTCCCGACCGCTCGGTAGTGAATTCAGCGGCATAGCCATTCGAACTCCCGGCGCGACTCTTGCTGAAAATCGATCGTCGCTCGCGCGGTCGGTTCCCGAGCCTCCCTATCGCACAACTTGTGGGCCGACCGCGCGGACGTCTTTTTTTCGGCGCCCGCGATCACCTTCCCGGTAGTCGCCGCGGCGCCGCTATCCGCCGGTCGCGCGGCGCGCGAGGCCAAACAGGCCGCGCTCGGCCCACGCGCCGAGCCGGCTCGGCGGCAGGCCGTCGATCCTGCGCTGCGCTTCGGCGCGCGCCGGCAGGCCGCGCACGGTCGACGGCACGCGGCGATAGACCGCGCCGAACGCGCCGAGCCCGAGCCGCGCCCGGCGCGGCGTGGCGCGCAGCTCGAACTGCGCCGCGAGCCCGGCCGGCAGCATGAACGCGGTCAGCGACTCGGCGATCCTGCCGAGCGACGGCTGCGCCGCGCCGCCGCGCCCGACCAGGAAGCGCGCCATCTCGCGGGCGCACGGCGCGACCGCGAGCCGATCGGACGCGAGCATGTCCTGCATGTACGCGGCGTGCGCGCGGTGCGAGCGCGGCTGCAGCGCGGCCGGGATCCCGAACAGCTGCGCGAACCGGTTCATCTCGATCACGTAGCCGTCCTTGAGCGCCTCGGGCAGCGCCCCGTCGAGCCGCTCGCGCACGATCAGCGTGGTGTCGACCAGCGTCGCGTGCACCCAGCGCAGCACCTCGGCGTCGTTGGCGAAGTACCGCGTGCCGGCGGACCAGCGGCCGATCGCCTCGGGGATCGCGCCGTGGATCCGGGCGTGGATCGCGTGGACCCGTCGCGCGGCGACGAACGCGTCATCGAGATCGCCGAACACCATCGCGAACACGTGGCGGAACGTGCGGCGAAACCGCCCCGCGACATCGGCGCGCGTGTCCGAATGTTGCGCGATCGCGTACGCGACCATGGGATGCGCGAGCTGGAGCAGCGCCGCGCGCCCGCCGCCGAGGAACACCGCAAGATCGCCACCGATCTGCCACGCGATCGAGCGCGGGCCGAGGATCCCGGCGCGCGGATCGGCGATCTGCCGACGCAGCTCCGCGAGCTGGGTCTCGAGATCGGCACGGGTGACGATCATGGAGCATCGTCGCCATCGCCCCTGCGCCGGGTCAAGGGCGACGTGCGCACGGGACACAGCGCGCGAGCCCGCCACGTCGCCAGGCTGGAAGTATGCAGTCAGAGCCGGTTTTACAGCGGCACAACGGGTGCACGACGCGAATGCGTCATGAAGACGATGGTCAGCACGGCCGGCGCAGGGCTCATGGGAGCTCCCGAAGGGACCGACGTGCTCGCGCCGGGATCCAAGGCCGGGCCGTGGCAGGTCGAGCGCGAGATCGGGCGCGGCGGCATGGGCACGGTCTACGCCGTCGTCCATGACGAGATCGGCAAGCGCGCGGCGCTGAAGGTCATCCATCAGCGCCTGATGGCCGGGGTCAACGGCGACCGCATGCTGCTCGAGGCCAAGGTGGTCAACCAGGTCGGCCACCCCAACATCGTCGATATCTTCGAGACCGGCCGGCTGAGCGACGGCCGGCCCTACATCGTGATGGAGCGGCTGAGCGGCGTGTCGCTCGCGCTGCGCGCCGAGGACGGCAAGCTGCTGCCCGACCTCGTGATCGCGATCCTGCTCCAGGTCTGCGACGCGCTGATCGCCGCGCACGCCGCCGGGGTGGTGCACCGCGACCTCAAGCTCGACAACGTGTTCCTGATCGACAACCCCGACGATCCGCACGTGCCGAAGGTCAAGCTGCTCGACTGGGGGATCGCCAAGATCATCCACTGCGACGTCCGCCACACGATCGACGGCCAGCTGGTCGGCACGCCGCAGTACCTCTCTCCCGAGCAGGCGCGCGGCCACGCCGTGTCGCCGGAGACCGACGTGTACTCGCTCGGGGTGATGGCCTACGAGCTGTTCCTCGAGCAGCTGCCGTTCGAGGCCGAGACCGCCGCCGAGGTCATGGCGATGCACCTGCGGACCCCCCCGCCGCCGCCGAGCGAGCTGTGGCCCGACGTGCCTCCGGCACTGGAAGGCCTGTTGCTCGCGATGCTCGCCAAGCAGCCGGACCACCGGCCGACGATGATGGAGGTCGCCCACCGGCTCGAGGCCGTGCGCGCCGAGTTCGATCGCCGCGTCGCCGGCCACGCGCCGCGCAGGTCGACCGCGGTGCGGCGGCCGACGCCAGCGCCGGTGGTCGTGCGGCCGGCGTCGCGAGCCGCGTCGCGGGTATCCCATCGGGCATGGGCAAGCTCGTCGGCGGGAGTCTCGGCGACCGAGCTGTCCGGCGCGCGGTCCGAGACCCGGCGCTGGCAGTACGCGATCGGCGGGCTCGCGCTGGCGCTGAGCGGGCTGCTGTTCTGGATCAGCCGGGTCGGCGATCGCGCCGCGAGCGCCGCGACCGCGCCCAGCGCGATCGCCGGCTCGCCGGCATCGCACACCGACCGGGCGACCGACGCTGCCGACGCGCGGCCCGATCGCGGCATCGCGCCGCAGGGCGCCGCCGACGACGCCGTGGAGCTGCGCACCGCGGTCCTGCAGCTCGGGCCGTCCGCGGCCCATCCGGTCGCGCGGCCCGCGGCGCTCCGGCCGGCGCGCGTCGCATCGCCGCCGTCCGCCGCGGCGCGTCCCGTCCGATCCATCGCGCCCGGCGCTGTGCCGGCACCCCGGACCCCGGCCGCGCCGCGCCGGGGGGCGAAGGTCGATCCCGACGGCACGCTCGACGTCTACGAATGAGGCCCCGGTGAGGGTCCCGATGAAGTCGGCGAGGGCGTGGGCGATGACCGGCGCGCTGCGCCGGGCGGTGCAACCCGGCGCGATCCTCGTCGCGGTCGCGGTGATGTCCGCGCCGTTCGTGGCGCACGGCGACGCCGACACGGGCGAGATCCCCACCAAGGCGCGGACGCTGGCCGAACGCGGCCGCGCGTTCCACGACGCCGGTGACTACAGCGACGCGATCGCCGCGTTCACCCAGGCCTACGTGATCGCGCCGAGCCCGGCGCTGCTGTTCAACATCGCCCAGGCCTACCGGCTCCAGGGCAACTGCGACGACGCCGCGCTGATGTACCGGCGCTACCTCGCGACCAACCCGCCACCGGAGCAGCGCGCCCTGGCCGAGAACCACCTCGCCAGCGTCGAGCGCTGCCTCCGCAAGCTGTCGCTGCACATCCCGCTCGGGGCCGAGACCGCCCGGGCGCTGGCGCCGTCGCGACCGTCCGCGGCGGTCGTCACCGCCAGTGCCGCCCCGACCGGGTCGCGCCGCGCACAGATCGAGAAGGACATCGGCGTGGGCCTCATGCTCGGCGGCGGCGTCTCGCTCGCGGCCGCGGCGTACTACGCAGTGCAGGCCCACCAGGCCTCCGAGGACGTCGCCGCGGGGTACGCCAGCGGCGCGAAGTGGAAGGACCTCGCGCCGACCGACGAGCGCGGCAGGTCGGCC
>Ga0307515_10005315_pt1 | contig 26178 bp, 8 predicted proteins | sample 17_EM_MG_FD_194513 | JGI IMG/M metagenome (GOLD analysis project Ga0307515, IMG submission 194513) | Populus trichocarpa ectomycorrhiza microbial communities from riparian zone in the Pacific Northwest, United States - 17_EM | ecosystem: Host-associated > Plants > Roots > Unclassified | place... | reverse complement strand
CCAGCTACGTAGTATGTTGGTACCACCATCCTTAGGCTTTAGAGGTCTTGGATCTAAACTGGCAGCGCTACGCTCCAGTCAAGAGTCGTTAAGGTTCGGTACAATTTCATAAAGCCAACGGACGGTGCTTGCGCAGAAGTCCGCGTAGAAATGCTTTAAAACTATAACGGCGCTATTATCGGGGATGTTTATCATTAGAAGGTCGGTTCTAGCAAGACTCGGCCCTAGGTATATATTAGAAAGGAAGTACCTAATCGGGCTTTGTTATGCTTATAGCATAAAACTTACCTAAACTCCGGTTAGCAAAGGCCCGTATATTTTGTTCCAGTTTTATAATCCACTAAATACAGTCGGCGATATTACCGCTAGTCCTATAGAAGCGTATACTGATCTCCCTTCTTAAATTAATAGCTAAACGCAACTTATGCACTTTCCGGTTAGCGGAGTCAAAATTAAGGGGTCCTTTAATATTATTAGCTTCCTGCTAAGCTTGCTTCCAGTTTATATTTAGAGACTTTATCTCCTTAAAATGGCGATTGCACTAGGTTTGACCTTTTGTCGGAAGGACGGCATGGCAAGGCCGGTCGTTTTCGAGCGCATTGCATCTTAGACCTTGTATCTATAAGGACAAAGGCGGCTCTAAGAACTAAAGTAATGTTCTAGCTTGTTAGTTGCTGCGCCTACCTAAGCTTTAAGACGCACGAATGCGAAATTGTAGGCTTATAGTGAATAATTACAGAAAGCTAACGTCTAAGTCAATATTATAAGTACGCCTAAGGAAAATAGCTACACCGTAAATGAAAATTTAGATGGCGGGCGCTGTTGTCTTCCAGGTTGCTAGTATTGCGGCACAGCTACACTAGTCGCTTACTAGACAGGCTATTTCTACTTAAAATCTAAAGCATATCTATGGCTTTGCTTATCATATCTATAGACAAAAATATTATAACTAGAAAACATAAAACGCTAAAATGAGCTCTGTAATATAAGACGTCCCTATACATCTGTTATGGCTTCGTAGGAAATACAGTCATAAGGGGTCGACGTCTATTCCATACTGTTTGACAATAAGGGGGCTCAAAATCCGCTAATTAGCTTATTAAACGCAAAGTATTGCAAGTATCCTAACATATAGCACACCTACTTCCTATACTAGGTCTTAGGGTATGCGAGAAGCACTAACCATATATCCAAAGTATTGCAGGTAGGGAGTGGCTTAGCGCATCTTTATTTTAGTATTTTTTGGTAAGGAAAAGTGTGCGAGAGGTAGCACTGTGCGAGAGGTGGTCCAAACTTCTAGTAATACGATTTGGGTTCGCTGCGGATTACCTCAGTGGACTTATACTAAGAAATCGATTGCGCTGGCGCGCTGAACTCCTTCGGATATTTGATTGATTTCTTAGTCTAAGGCACTTAGGCGAGATTTGTATAGAAGCACAAGCTTTTTTAATAAGGAAAACTCACAAACCCTAACAAAATTAATCAATATCCCTATAACATATTTTAAAATAAAAATTATATTAAATTATTTAGGAGATCTAGCTCTATAAATTATAAAACTTTAGGCTTTTATACCTTTATATAGGCTTGTATATAAAAGTACTTAAAAGTGTTAATAATTTTAACAATAGTGTAACAGTTCTGGTTCCAGACCTATCACGTGACCTTCACCGCCCGGCAGAATCCTGTATATTAGCATCGTTTGGAGCTATTCTCAGCTCTTCACTTTAGTATTCTAAGAATGGATCAGTTCTACTATTAACGTCGTTCCGGTCCATCACAAATAGGAATTTTCACTTTAACGAAATTAATCTTAAATTTGGAAGGGGATAATGCAATTTAGAGATCTTTAATATATAAAGTAGCCCCCTAAGATTTATTTATAAACTTTTGAAAACTTTATTTTATTATATGGTAAAGGAAATCCCCTTATAAAATTGCTAAATAATAGGGTCTATAGGGAGTCACGTGACCCTCAGCGCACGGCTTAAAGTCTCTTCATTAAGAACTTTAAGTAGCAACAATATTATCTAATTGAATTCGAATATACTAGTTCTCGTCAATTAAAGCTACTGTTAATTCACCCGCCCACCTAAGCGTTCGCCTCTTTACCTTATGTATATAGATTGGGGCGCCACCTACTATATCCTACTATATTCCACCGCCGTCGCATAATTAGGCTCGCGTGGAATTATATAGAAACCAGCTAATCAGGATTTTCCATCCCCGGGATAGAAAATCGCTATTAGCTCGCTTACTACTAGCGCCTTAGCGGCCCCTCTTCTTCTCACCAGCTTAGTATCTTTGTATAGTTTAGATACATTTATATAAGCCCATTATATATATAGCTTATGCCCTACTTCTTATAAGTACGCACCTTCGCTAGTTAGACCATAGGCTTGCAAGTTTAGGGCTATTTTTCCTGCCTTTTTATAGTAAAAACTGCTTACAAAAAGCCGGAAAATAAGCCCTCTATTTGCAAGCCCCTAAGCCACAGCCACCAATTAAAAAATTTGACTAAAAATCACGTGTATAAAGAGATAGAACTATGATTTTTATTGATAATTTTAACAAAACTCGCTAAACGCTCTCAGACGTGATTTTAGTAGATGTTAGTTAGCTTGCTAACAGGCCGAAGGAACATCCGCTCCAATTAAATTCACGTCTAAGCTCGCTAAGGTAACGCTGCGGAGACTGGAGCACCTACTAACTAAATTATCGGCAGGGATATAAACACCGCAAAGGTGCAAACTGTTCAACTCCAATCCCATATATAAAGCGTCTTCTATAAACAAATAATATATTATAATAACTCCAAGGCTAAACACTAAAAGGCAGCTCGTTTGCATCCTTTTCCGCTTATATTCCGTGATTTCATTTTCAGCCTCTCTAACTCGTTCACCCATACACTCTAAAGTCTTATTCCGGCTTCTTTTAAGGCTTTCAATTTTTTGTTTTAGTACGGTTTATGCCCTAGCCAGAGTCCAAGGGCTCTAATAAATTCAGCTTTAAACTCGAGAGCTTTAATCTAGCATTTTTGGCACACGCAGCTATTGGCAGGTCGGCGGTTTTGCAGATTTCTCCTAAGAGAGAGTTAGCTGGGTTTAATGAGCTCCGTTAAATGGTGTTAAGATGAAGTATATTTAGACGGCTTTACTACGCCATTATTCTCTTCTATACTAGGATTATTACACCCTAAATTATTCTTGCATTCTATAGCTAATAAGATACTCTATTTATATTAGTAGGCCAGCTAATAATAAAGCCACTCGGAAACCACTATTGACGTACCTACTCTACTGCGTTAAAGGCATTATCTAAGCCTTTAGGCTTCGGAATAAACGGTATAGTCTAGTAATGCTAGTAGTACCCTATTAAAGAGTTAGAAATAAGGCACGCCTTGGTTAAATATAACGTGCTATCCTTTACCTTTACCTTTAAATCACTTACCGTTAATTATATATCCTGCTCTTTTAGTGTAACTCGTAGGAGAACTAAGCCTCGAAGGCTGAGCTAATACACTAACTTAATAATATAACTGTTATATTATAAATGCGTTACGATGCGACTACAGACGGGGCTTAATCCCTTCTCTATCTATATTTGACCTTGCTGTGCCTCTATACGGCGGTTACATTGAAGACAATGGTTTATATTACCCTATATCTTCCAAGTATTCCAATATAGCGACGTGGGCGCGGCCGGTAAGGCGGTTATTTATAGCCTCTACCCCCCTTAACAAATCAATAGCTAAAAAACCTAGCTTAGGGCCGATATGGCCTAGTCTAAGCTTTAAATTTAGCTGTCTAGCGAATAAGAACTGATATAATCTGCAATTAGGATACAGCGTACGTAGAGCCCTAAATTAAACTGTAGATCTTAATTATATATACTTTCTTATTGCGTATAGGCCTAATAAGTGTAATGACATCTTAAGGGCTCATCCTCTTGCAGAAACTACCCCTACCAGCGGTTACCGCATTGTCTATTTACTAGCTTATATATCCTAACCCTCTTATAGGCACTGGTGGTAACCTCTAAACTTGTAATGCTGGCGCTGCTAGCTAAGGCACGATAGAATATCCCTATGTTAAACTAGCTGCTTATGTGGCTAGGACCGCTTTGTTTAAATGCATATATCTAGTTCTCTGGCGCAATTCCCGGTAAAAAGGCATAGTATGCTATAAAGGGTAATTAACGCTCCGCCAAGCCTCCCTCGCGTATAAGTCTTCCTCCGTTATAACCGCAGTTAATATAGCCTACGATATAAATATAAGCGTCTCCTATATTAATCCCCTTTTCAACCGGCCTCTATTCCCAGAACTTCTTCTATAACCTAGCGCGGCGCGCAAACCTATACTTTACTAAAGGTTTTATAAGGAAGTAGTTTTGCCAGTATCTAACGCATACTAGAAAAAGCATTATTGCGGTAATAGTTTGAGCCTCTTTTAGTTTATATAGTTGTAAAGGCTGCAATAACGTTGCTTCTATAATCGCGGTGTGATTATTTTAAAATCCGATAGCAGAAGCTATAGGCAAGAGACTTCTCAGAATCGCTTAACCGAAAAGAGCGAAGGAGACCCCTTACTATTACTAGCACTGCAATTACGCTGGTACTTTCCTTGCGCCGATATCTCCGCGCCCCTATTTTAGCCCATTTTAACGCCAAAATTCACTTCACGCCTATATCCTTAGTTGTTTAGCGTAGCTATAAGTATACGGTTAACACCCGAACTCTAATAACTAAGTAAAGGATAGAGTTTACCTAAGAGATAATATATAAGTTAGGTCAAGTTATAAAACCTTTTTACTACCCTCCTATTACTTACGGCATATAGGCAGACTATACCTTTATATATAATCCCATCTTTAAGGCCCTAACATTACCGCATTACTAATACACCTCGCGGCTGTATTATAGTAGCCCCTACCTTACCGAACCGGAGAAGGGTTTATATAATACGTGCCCTTACTATACCCTAGAGGCGCAGCACCTAAGATAGACCGTTACGTGTAAATGTTATATTGGGCAGCGCATATCTGCATCCCTTAACCTAGAATATCCACTGCCTTAAGGGAGAAAGTTATATAGCCTTTAGTTTAAATAACCCAAAGCAACTTCTGCGGCTAAGGCTTACGAATTAGCTAAGTGGAACTATATGTAAAGGTGCTACCGTCATAAGGGGGACGGAAGTCGGCGCGAGGCCTTAAAGCCTTAGCGATTTAGGATATACCTTATACAGTATAATAGACAGCAGTAGAAGCAGTTAATTGGATTATACTGGGAGCTCTAAAAACTCTACTGCACGGGTAAATGGCACGAAGCGTCCTATCTAGGCTTGGAAACCACCTAAGCTAGGTTTATCTTACGTGATTAGATCAGGGGCTTAGCAACACAAAGCAGAAATCCTTAGTTAAGAACATCCCTTAAGACACTGCCCCGTCTCTAAGCGGAAACCCACGTCATACAGAATAGTAAGGAGTGGTATTTAAACCCCAGCGTTCGCACTTTTTAGATAAACTTATCTCCCTTCTTAGATGACCCTACCTCCTTTTAAATAAACCCACCGTATATCTTAGCAATGGATTATTCCAACTTTAAACATACTCCTAAGCATTTCTCTATCTCCGAAGCCACTCGTTTAAGGTTGGCATAGGTAGATTCTATACTTAATTCTGCTGGTCCTTTTTCTCTTACGTTTAAAGATACCTTTACAAGACCTAAAGCCGACAAAACCCTAAGTAGAGAGACTTACGTAACTCCTATAATATTCGCTGCTAATAGTCTGGTGGCTATAAAGCTTGCAAGCAAGTTTCCTGCATCCCATCTAAAGTATTTCTTAATTAGTAACGGGCAAGACTTAGCTATAACCGATTCTCTTAGCCCTAAACCTTCTATCGACGAAATTACGCTAGAGAATGTTTAAGCCTATAATACCCAATTCGAACAGACCTTCTACTACCCCAGCTATTTCTCTAAAACGGCAAATACTTCTATAATGACGGCCGATTAAATAAAGGAATTTGAAAGACATAGGCTGGCGGAAGACTTTAGCTCTGAAAATACGACTAAGCTATATACTTATACTAATACTATGGAAGCTTACTCTAATAAAGGTAATATAACGCACGTTTTTCTACGTTAGCCTTAATAAATGCTAACTAAAGCCTATAAAAGAGGAGCAGATGGATATAGAAGATTATAAGCAGCTAGGTAAACGTATCTAGTAGTAATACCCAAATTTAGAGCAAATCCTTAGGAACGATTATTAAGGTTTATTTAGATCTTCTAAAAGTATACCAAAATATAAAAAGAGGTAAAAAGACAATACCATATGTATACTAACAATTACGTAGATTACCCAATTCTTATTAAAGAGGACTTTAACGCTCCTATCCTTTTTACGGAATCTCCTATACACTAAAAGCCTCCTACACACCAGAAGTCTCCTAGGGAGGTAAAGAAAACTACTACTCTAGATAATGCCGGGCGGTTATAATACTATAATCAGCTTAACTTAGAAGCCCTAAGATCTAAAATACGGTTAGAATGAAAGGAAGTACAAGTAGGCTAGATTTAGATAGAAGAAATTTTCCACAAATAAGGATATTAAGTTTTACTAAAAAGCTTGCAAAAGTTCGAGAATATATTAGGAGAAGGGTTAAAAACCGCATACTCTTCTGAGGATTCTAGGCTTTATAGACAGCAACTTATAAAGCTCTAAGAGGGTATACCACAAAGGTTAGCTAAAAGCAACAAAATAATTAGGTGGGCTACTTATAAGTATAGAGAGCTCTTATATCGCCTAGCTAAGCATAAAAGTGTACTTTATTTAAGAGAGATGTAGAACAGATCGAAGTTTAATTACTCTATATCCTTACCAAAACACAAGGATATATTTTCAAACCCCACTAACTATCCAAAGGTATAGTGCGGCGATTCGTAAATCGGCCTCCGCACTAAATGGGCACTAGTTAGTTATATAAGTATGGGAAAAAAAGGGCGCGAAATCACCTATATACAGAGGGTCTCCACATATAAGTTTCCCATTTGTACTATAAGAATTATTAGTACTAGATACGTCGTCTTAGTTATACGGTTCTAGGCGCAGGTGCTATAAGCGAAGTCGGATTCCGGTACTTGCAGGCAGCGTTTATTAGTATATAACTAATCGTAATTCTCGGCTTTAGTTTGTTCCGCGACGCGTAAGGCTCGCTAGCTTTATAGTCATGATTTTCAGAACACCGGTGGTACAAATCTCAAAACTACGCGTATGCCATAAGTAAAGCCTAGGAATCCAGCTCGACCCAACACTTACCAACTCTTTTTATTTATTCGCGGCGTAGTAGGTTTATAATGGCCTTTTCCTATTCCAGGCGAAGTCGCGAGCCAAAACGAGGTGGCTTGAAGTCCTCTCTGTAAAGAATAACGCCTTCTTTAAGTAATAGTTAAATAAAAGCAATCTTAACTGGGTTATATATAGCTGCCTCTTATATAAAGCGGTCTGGTCGTGCTCTAGCGTCCCACAGTATGTATATAATCTCTTTTTAGCTATAGGAAATGGCTACGTTCAGCGGGATGCGTCTATTAGCAGGATTGACTTCGGCCCCATACTCGAGTAATAGTTTAACAATTTCTGCGTTGCCTCTTTATAAAAGTTCTAAGAGCACGCTTTCGCCTTCTCTTAGCGCGTTAATAAGCGCGCCCTATTCCAGTAGCAGGCGAACTATATCCACGTAGTCTTCCTCTGCGGCTAACAGCAAGGGTTTAATAAGGTTGTTAACGTTAATAAACGGAACAGCCTTCTAAGCGGTGCCAGCCTACCCAAACTTCGCTGCCCAGTACATCGCAGAGCTGCTGTCGCGTTTATAAAGCTCGTTATTTAACATATAGTAGAAGTAATGGCTTATAATAACGAGAGCATTAACGTCGCAAACGCGTTTAAGATACTCCGCTATTATGAGAATTAATTTGGTGGGCAGACGAAGTATAAACATTTCCGATAGTTGAGAGTGCTGTTTAAGGAATGGCAGGAGTGGACTGGTTTTCCCCTCATTGCGAGTCCTTAGAGTGTCAAGCCAAAATCCCCGGGCCACCTACGGAACATTCGGTTGTTAGCGGCGTTATGTACTGTTTTAGCCGACAATATCCAAACTCTCGCAATGGTTAACGACTTCAAGCAATAATTATATGCACGCTTACTTTAATAATACTATTTATTTATACTATACACTCTCTTATATATATAAGAGATAAAGATTAAAACTAGTACCTAGTAGAAGATAGAGGGCTAAGGTATTGCGGATAAAAGCTACTATTCCGAGCCACGGTTACTTTCCTCCTCCTTATACTTTAGGCATACCCCATCCTCCTAACGGCATCTATTATAAAAGCTGTGCTTCTAGCAATCTGCTATTAGTACTAACTCCTCTAATATATACCCTCCTTTATACACCACGCATTTCTTTATTATTTTTTAGTAATATCCTAGAAATCTCTTTCCCTTAACATATTCTTTAAAAATCCTATTCGGCCATTAACATTCTAACTCTTCCTAATAGTCTTTAATCCTTCTCAGCATCTCTACCTTTTCCTCCAGTGCTAAACGCTTTAGCACCTATTTTCGTACCCTTTCTCCAATTAATATCATCATATATCCTACTCTTCGCCACTCCATTTCTATAATACAATCTACCATATCTTAAGTATTAATATTCTTAAGGATATTTACGAGTAAATCATCCTCGCCGATTATTATAAACTTTTTAATAACTTTTCTATCTAAACTATAGTAAATCACCCGGAGGTTCCACTTAGGCAATTTCTTTATTATCTTTACGGCCTTAATATATTTAGAAACTTTATTCGCAAAATCAGAAAGGCTAGAACTTATTTTAACCGTTAAAGATACTAAAATTTAGCTTAGTGTAAATTTTAGAGCAATAACCAAACTAAATCTTATAGATTTAAGTTTAGGAGGCGATCTAGTAACCGAGGGATCCTTATACGCGATGGGGACCGGGACAGATACGAAGGTAAACAATAGAAACTACTTTTATCTGCCCTAAGGAGCTTACTAAATAGGTATAGAGGGTTAGTAAGAGATTTAGGGTTAATAGTATAAAAGAACAGAGCAATTTACACCTACGCCAATTAGATACAAAATGGCGGGTTAGCCTATATAGGTAACTATTAGTCCTATTTAGGTATAGTGCATTAGATTTAGACTAAAGGATTGGAGTAGATTTGGCGCCAGTCCAAATAGATTACTAGAAGAATATACTCACTAAGAGCACGGGAGCTTATTAACTTTTAACTCAACCTCTTAATAACTAGGGGGGAGCAAACGGATAGTTTTTAGGAATGAAAAGGTCCGCCCTTAGGAAAAATTGGCCTATAAGAAAGAACCTGTCTACACAAAGGAGCCGGTTAAGGAGAAAAAGTTAGTAGCGTAGGATCACTATAGTTTTAGGTGCCCCATTAAATATTATAGTTTTCTTATCCACTGCAACTTGCTTCTAGATAAGAGCCTCCTATATTAAAATGTCGTCTTTATATACAAATTCGAATATAAATCGATATAATCATATGCGCAGTACTTTTTTTACTTAAAATATATAAAGCTCTATTTCTTACTAGCTTCTCTATTACTAAGTCTTAGCAGGTATCGCTTGCTCGAATTGCGATCCTATTAAGCCAAAAGGACGGTGCAATGAGGGCGCGATAGGCGAAGGCCGTGCTCAATCATCCAACAAGCTTCTCCCCCTCTTCGTAGAAGAAAAAACAGGCTGAAATTGGCACTTGCGCTAACGCTAAATCGTAGACACCTAAACACGATAAAAATTTAAAACTCTCCTATTACTATATATAAAATTATATACTAAGAGTAGGACTTATAGAGAAGCGTTCTGCGATTCTAATGCACCAACCCGTATAAATTTTTAATAGGTAGTTGTTTTAATGTCGAATTAAATGTATTATATGCCAATTTCGGCCACTTTTTTCTTCCCCGAAGAGCCCCCTTACTAGCTACACCCTGCCCAGCCGTAGTATAAGGCGACGCGGATCTGCCAAACACGGTAGGAGGAAGCCTTAGGCTTGCAGTAAAGAAATAGATATAGGAGGCTCTTATCTAAAAGCGAGTTGCAGTATTTTAATGTCCCTCAGATTTCTAAGGCAATATAATCCTAGAAATTTTCGAGATTTAGGTGACAAAAAGTTTTCTATTTCATTGGATACCTTTTAGGGACAGCTACAGTCGTTAGCGAAACCGGCCTCCGCCTTAGGGCGCTATTAGAAGTTTTCCTTCGCTCTTGACTAGGGTCCGCTAAACCAAATTTGGTTAAGTGTCGCATGCCTAGCTATAGGCGCCCGAACCGGCCTTACTATCGGCAACGTATCCTTTTTAAGAGCTTCAAAATACGTCTGAGAATAGGATTAAACTCGTAACTTTTCGTCTTTAGCCGCATGTAGCTGAACCTTGCTCGCAGCATGACATGATTTACTCCGCTCCCAGATTATAATCTTATTCCTCTCTTACTAGCGTTAGGAATTAAATAATGGGGTTACGTACTTACCATAGAGCGGGGCAATAGTGTCTGCAATCCCGCCTACTCAAAACCCTAGTAATATTAGACAGAAGAGTACCGTCCGCGCTTACGCCTACCGATTGCATCACATATACTATATTCTATCACAGTCTTATAAACTACAAATTACTAACGCTAGGAATGAATATTACTCCAGTAATTATTCCGCCTACCCTCTAGAGTCCGCCGCCCGCAAATAGCTTAGATACCTATGTTCTCCACCATATAACAACCTTTAAAGGATCTGCTCCGTTTATCAGTCTCGTAATAGAATTCTGCAAACACTACCACTTCGTTATATTTATGTGGCAGCTATCATACTTAAATAAACGGTTTAAGAGAATGGACTTCTACGTATTATAAAGGTATTATAAAGGGATATCACATTTATTACAGAAATAATAGGCACGGCTCCTTATATACTAGCGCCTATAGATAACTCCAGTTTCCTATAACTATATAGCGCCAGTATATAACCCGGCCACTTAGTCCTATACCACTATTATTACCAACACTTAAATCGCCAACACTCTCATCTTCACTTAATTTGAACTAGCAGAATGTCGCACTAACTAGATTCTGCGCTCTATTACATAGTATGGCAAGGCGTAAAACTAGTATAGAAGATATCTCTTTATATCCTAAACATACTTTTTCTTCCTAGCTACTTATAGGTTATATAACTAGACCTTCAAAAGCCTAACAAGTTAAAGGCGTACGAAATCCTCTACTTTTTATCCTTTCTAATGTCAACACTTTTGGGTTATATGTTTGTCTTCTCTTCTAAGTTTCCTTTTTAAAGCCATTTCCTGTGCATTAAGTAAAAGGTATAAGGCGGTAGACTAATACGAGAAGTGGTATAAAGCTAATAAGTTAAAGAGCATTAGAAAAGCCATCATTGGTTATTCAGTGCTCTGTCTAGGCATTAAAGAGGCGAAAACGAAAGCCGAACTCTATTAGGCTAGTTTTATCGAAATTTATAAGTTGCTTTATATAGGAGACTAAGCATCCTAACAGAACATCTATAGAAAATCGGCCTTAAAATTATGTATAAGGCCACTACTAGCTTCACTATCTGCTGCTATAAAGATAAGGATAACCTACCGCAACCGAGAGATCTATATAGATATTCACGAAGTTAAAACTAAGCTTGGTGGTACTTGGCCAGGGTAGGCTCAATTTAATAATTAAGACTTTAAACTCTTATTTAGTAGAAAGGGCAGGTAGACAGTATAAGAGTATATATATTTTAATCTTTAGTAGTTAAGGAATGCCAATTCTTAACCTTTTATAGTCTGTTACAAAGTCGGGTTCTTATATAGCTAGGATTTTACCCCGCCCATAAGTAGATCTCTTAGCGGTCGCCTTAGCGAACATATCTCAACATAGGGGTCTACTTTTTAAGGTTGGTAAATAATGGAGAAAGTATAAGTAGAGAAAGTGGGCTGTAGTTAGCGTTGGGACTAACAACGGTAATAAGCTTGGCGTTATGGCGAATAAGCACCGCCGTATTTACTAACATCACTAGCTATAAACCCTTCCATTGGCCTTATGCGCTAAACTCGGCTATAATAATAAGCAAAGGTGTTTAGTGTGGCGGGGTTGCTAAGTCAACTTAAGAGTACCGGAATTCCCTAACCCCAACCAGTTCTCACGACGCGATACAGCCCAACTTATAGCATAACATACCCCTATATCTATATTACAGACCCCTCTAAAAGAACATCGGCATATAACACTGCCTTTACTCTCTAAATATAATCCACGAAATCACGAGCAGTTTGTAGAAAGCAGATATATTATCCGCGAAGTAAGTGCGCTCCACGTCACCCCTTCTCTAGTTTGCCTTCTCGATACATTATAACTGCCTCACTAATTACAATATAGGTTTATGCCTAAGGAAGACCAAACGAAGTATGATGGTAATCACGTCCGGCCTACTCCGCGACAATCGTCGAAAATATTGTCCCAAAGCCGTCGTCTCTAGCATCAGCTATTGCACTCAGCTAGCTTAATAAACGGTTATCCACTTTCCTGCAGCAATATCGACATACTTATATGCTATGGTGATTCCCTCCATCGCTTATCCTAGTCTCTCTGTGGCAAGTTTCGTGCGTTTAACGACTTTATCGTTTTCGTTAAGCTTCCTCTCAATCATTCCAAGTTTACGCTAAGTTTGCAGCTAAAAGTCCTGAAACTGTAACTCAGTTCTCGACTGCTTATCTTATAGAGATGCAATAGCAACATTATCTCTAACAAGCGCACGAACGTAGAGACATACCTAACAGCGACACACATTAGGTTCCCTTCACCCTAAGGCTAGCGTGTAATATCCGTTGGCTATGATTACTTCTTATCTAGCGTGCTGTCTGCGCCTAAAGGCGTAGGCTGCTAGACTAAATCTAACAGTGGCTATTTAAATTAAAGGAGATATTGCTAGGGCTAAGCCGTTACTAAATATAAATACCTAACTAAAATATATTACATTAGTACGGAAGAACTGACGCACCAATCTCTGGCTTTGTAAGTAGTGCTTAGTTGTCATTACTTATTAGATTATAAGTAGTCTCGATAGATTCTAGCTCTCATTAGCATTAATATAAAGAAGCTTACATAAACACCGCATACTTTAGTGGCTAGAGAATTTGCATAAATTCGTTAACCGGAATCGTGTAAGTCACTCCAAGATTGATGTTTCTGCCTAAATCCATATAATGTAGATAAAAGCAATGCCACATTCCAAGCGCTACGCTACGGTTTCTAAGACATGCAGTGTAAGTAAAAAGTTAGGAGATAAAGCTGCGGCGCATTTGGCCGGCTCTAAGGTAACTAAAAAAAAGTTTAGAAATATAGTTCCCACTCCATCCGGAACCGGATAAGGGGCTCCATACTAGTGTTTAGAGGTAGCCCTAATAGTCGATTATCGTTCAAAGTTGATAATCCGGCTAAGCCAAGTTTTACGCTCAGAATTAAACAGGGGATTCATTCGATATTATAAGAAGGGGCTCGGACACTAAATGCCGGTAGAGGCATCAGCCTCCTAAATAGCCAGAAGCCACGGGCGACAAAGAGATTATCCTGCAACTATTGACGTAACTCAGTGTTGCGGCGAAGCAGCTTGCGTAGTTTGATATTTTTAGATTAAAGCTATGCTTCTAGCGTTAGTCCCAGGCGCGAGGGTATAAAGGGCACTCGCGCAGTGTTTTTTTGCTCTACAGCACTCACAATTCTTAATTCTTTCATACTGGCCCTAAGCTCCCGCCAGCTATACTTTCTCTAGTTAATAACCACTTACAGCCGTCCAATTCCGGACAGGTGGAAATACCATCTTTGCCTGCCCGAACATCCGGAACGGAAATTTCACATCCTAACGACACCTAAGAGCATAAGGATGTGCATATCTTGGGAATAGACTATACGGAAAGCCATAGTAAGACCAGCCCTATATTTTAAGTTTGGCTTATTAATCTTCTTACCCAATAACAGGCTTATCCGATCCCGCGAACACGGTTGCTAGTATTGAGCACGTTTCTCTAATGCCTCTTAGTAAGATAGCCTGATAATTATAGATCTTTTAATTACACTAATGGCCAAGTAGGTGATGATAAAGCTTACTTTGCGGATGTTTTTAATAACAGCTTAGATTATAAAAGCGAAGACAAACAGCCTATTAGATTCCTAAGAAGACCAAACCAAATTTTAGAAGGCGTAACCGAAAACGGTGCACTTAAGTACTAGGTAGAGTGGAAACCTAGGTTAACGAGCATTAGAGCCGCAAAGAGCAATAATAATTTAAGGTATTACTTAGTCCACATTATAGATAGAGTGGCAGTGTTATACTGGAAGCCTATTAAGGAGCCTATAACTAACCTAATATTTAATAAACTTTGATCTTATTATAAAAGGAACCTTAGTAAGTTTATTAAGCATATTATAAGGTTCCGAGAGCTTAGAGAGGTGCTTAAGAAGAAAGACAGAAAAACACTTATGGCTTTAGTAGATAAGAGTGGAATATAGAAGAGACTTAGATCAACCCTATAAAACGCCATTAATAAAAGTAGCAGAAAGGAGATTAACGGCGAATCTTTAAAAGCGAAAAAGAAGTAGAGATCACCCCTGAATATATAGCGTATGGTAAGCTTAGGCCTAAATAATTTAGGAACAGAACTTCCTCCCATAGTACTTTAACAGTTTCTAAATAATTACTAAGTATTTCTAGTTACTATTAAGCAATTTAATTATTTCCTATATATAATACGTTTTAGTCTTATCTATCCCACTATTTCTTAGGAATATCTTATCGTTACCAATTTACTTACAGCCGTCTCTTCTAGCTAGAATCCAATATTAAAAATGCATATATTTTGCTAGCATAAGCGTACCTCCTTCCTTACTGCGCTTTTAAAAGTGGGAGTCCCATAAACTACAGCAATGTTAGTAGAGGAGAAATCCCACGTCAATCCTGACGTTGACAATTTCTATAAGGAAGAAGCTGCTGCCAAAGCTACTGTCTAAAAGGATTCCAATACACAGGGCAATGTAGATCAGGAAGCTGGTGAAGAAGGGGGTAAGCAAGAAGGGTAGGGTAATGAGGGTGATGAGGGTAATGAGGGTGATGAGGGTGATGAGGGTGATGAGGGTGATGAGGGCGATAAGGGCGATAAGGGTAATAAGGGTAATGAGGGTAATAAGGGTGATAAGGGTGATGAGGGTGATAAGGGTGATAAGGGTAATGAGGGCGATGAGGAAGACTATCAAATGTATCGTTGTCAACGATTGATCGTAACTCAATACCATGCCAGGCTCTACAATATACCAAATATCATCCAGTTAAACCGGTTCGGAGCTTCAAATTACTTATCGGTTAGTTTTGGAGGTCAAATTTAGCTCCAACTGGACCGTTACATCACTGATACCTCCATTATTAGTCTTGCACTAGGGTGTAAGAATAGCAGCTCCCCAGACTAACACTAGTTACCGCGCTTTTATGCCTACTTAGAAACCCCTTATTTGATAAAGGCGATCTATAGTTCTCAACTTCGCCACCACGTTGACGGAATCTCCGTTTACCCTAACAGATCAAATCATTTTAGCACGCTTTAGTGCCGGTCTTAAGAGGACAAATAGGATGTACTGCCAGGTACGCTACTACCCCGGCCGGAATAGCAGATATAGTATTTAACACCCAACTCCGTTACGAACAAGAATCCTAGGGTCACTACAAGAACTAAGGGCAGACTAGAAAGACTGGGAAATCTTAAAGTTATCTTTCCAAAGCCATATCGCCCTTGCTGCTGTATTAAGAAGATCGAAAAATTGTCACTTTCAGTGACAGACTCTTAAGTGCCAGCCGCACCGCGGCATTTTTTATGTTCTATAAAACTAAACGCACCATTGTAGATTCGAGGCGTCGGTGTTAGCCTAAGTACCATCAGACTTCTCAGTCTTTGCCATGCGTGGGTCCCTCCAGACTACAAAATCGCCTTTCTCTATCGTGCTCTTTCTAGGAACAATTAAAAACCGTGCTTATAATGGCATATTTAGATCTAGCAACATTCTTAAAAGCCTATTAAGCAGTCTAAACGAGGTTTAGCGATAAACAACCCGATAAAGAGGCCAGTATAGGCCCGCGAAGACCCTTATATCTTAAGCCAACAATTAAGGAGGAAAAGCCGAAAGCAGCTTTAAAGCGTAAGATACCTGCCAAGGATTAGGTTCATGCCGTCTTATTCAATTTATAGATAAATATACTTCTTCTTGCCGTTCCCGTCGGCTTTGTGGTCAATTACCTTTACGCCAACAGCATTGCCATATTTATTATTAACTTTATTGCCATCATTCCGCTTGCTGCAATGCTTAGTTACGCTACTAAAGAGATTACGCTCCGCGCCGGTAATATATTGGGTGGCCTTTTAAACGCAACTTTTAGGTACATTTCTCTGCTTCTTATTTATCCTAATAAAATCTAAGATTTAGCGCAGAAACGCTGTTGAATTAATCGTCTCCATCTTAGCCCTAACTAAGGGCCAGATTACCATTATTAAAACTTCCTTAATCGGCAGCATGCTTTCGAACTTACTCCTTATCCTTAGCATATACTTCTTCTTCGGAGGCATTAACTGGATAGAACAATATTTTAATATAACAGTAGTAGGTACTACAGCTAGTCTTCTAGCTCTATGCGTCGGCAGTCTAATTATTCCAACTACCTTCCACTCTATACTATTAAGTAAGTTCAATAATAGCTTTAGACTAATAGTAAATACTAACCCATATAGCCATAAGCCTTAATAGCTCTACACTTAATCGGGAGCTTTCCCGCGGAACAGCTATCATCCTCCTAATTATATACGTTTGCTACCTTATATTTCAATTAAAGTCACATACCAAAATATATAATACTCCAAGCCAAAAGGCTCCTAAGCGCAAATCCTCCCAAGTTAAGCAGGGTATATCTCTCCGTAGTGTTATATAGATCGGTGCTAGAGCGGCGGCTATATCTAAAGGCGGAGTAAACCATAAACGTCTTATACAGGAATTATATACAGAAAAGGAAGATGATAAGATTAAGGAGCCCAAACTGACGATCTGGGGTACAATTATAACCCTTGGATTCTCTACCGCGTTAGTCGCCTTATATTCCAAGTTTATGGTTAACAGCATTAGTGATATTACGGCAAGCGGTAATATCTCTACTACTTTTGTCGGTCTTATCCTACTCCTAATTATTAGGAACGCTGCTAAGTACGTAATAGCGGTCACAGTAGCTTATAAGGATGAAATGAGTCTAGTAATTAATATTGCTATTAGATCTAGCATACAAATCGCTCTTCTAGTTCTCCCCTTTATTATTATACTCAATTGGATTATAGGCTAGGATTATATAACACTTTCTTTCAATACCTTTCTAATCGCTATTTTGTTTATTGCTGTACTTCTAGTAAACTATCTTATCCAGGATAGCAAATCTAGTAAGTTTTCCTTTCTATATAGGTAATCCACTCTAACTAATACTAAAATAGACTGGCTTAAAGGCGTTCTTATTATAGCAATCTATGCTATTATTACAGTTGCTAGCTGGTTTTATCCAAAATAAGTTTTAGATCCTCTCTGTCCTGCTTAGTTCAAGCCTCTAATTACTATCTTACTTATTATTAGGATCAGGCAACTAATAAGCTAAATGGGATTTTTATAAACTGTGTTTATAGCTTTCTAGCAGACCCTAGGCTGATCTTTTCGTATCTATTAAGCCGTCCAGGTTGCCTAGAATATTGCTTTCTTTTGTTTTCTCTTAAAATTTTATTTTTATTTTATTTTATATTTATATCCTTTTTCTTTTATATATATATACAGATTGTTAGACTATATAGATAAAGCTATCTCTACCAATTCCTGCAATAAGCTCTTAACGTCGCTTACGTACTATAAAACTCTAAATATATGCAGTCTCTAAGCGAACTTAAGTTAATATACCTAGTGTAACCGCTAAGGCAACTAGCAAAACAAACGCTAAAACTCTTAGCGGGCTTTATAGCTCCTCCTAGAGAAACTTCTGCCAAGAGGCTATCGGCACGTCACGTTTCCCATTATATATATACAGGTTACGGATTTTTATAACCTACTTACCCTATATTCTTTAGCAGAAAGTAGTAATATTAAACTATAACTCGTTACAAGACAGAATCAATTATTACTTTAAAAACTTGGCTTTGCTAAACCAGGTTTTCCTTACAGTAGGTGCTTCTAAATCACGATCCGATATTAAAGGGCCAACAGAAGGAAACAAACGTCTTACACTTCTTGATAACGCAGTTCTACGCCTTTATATACTTAATAGATGGTTTCCAAGCGGAACAGATATAGGTATAGACACAATAAGATAGGTAATGTGTTTCTGTCAAACGGATAACTAGGTATAAGAACTCTTGTCTATTAAAGAGGGCTTTTAGAGCCTCTATATATACACCAGATAGGTAACAAATAAGTTATAAATAGAATGACGACGTAGTCGTCATTCTGTAATGGAAATAAGTATTTAAATATTTAATAAGACACTTAATAAGATATACAAGATATATAAGGAAACATATAAGGTAAGGAGCGGGGTATTAAGACATTGGGTTCTAGACTTAAAGCTAGTATTAAGATAGTAGTAAGGAAATCTGATCCAGTTTAACAGTTTCTAATAAAATATAGAAAGTAGGGATAAACTAGTAAGGGACATTGGTACAAACGAAAAATTGCACGGAATAGCGAAGGATTGGAATCTAAGAAAATATTTAAAGGAAAATCCCTCGCAAAAAGGCGAGGAGCCAAAGACTACACTCGCTTTAACGGTTAAAGCCATCCTTGGCGCTGTATGGGTTGACTCTAAGGGAAATTTTGAGGCAGTACACCATGCTGTAAAGAAATTCCAGTCTTAAACAATTCGTGTAAGGTATTTTATTTCGATAATATAGTTAATTAAACGGCCGCTTAACTCGCCTCCTCTAGTAGAGTTGCTTGTAAAGAGGTGCTTTAGTAAATTGTTTATAGCCAACGACCACTAACTATTAGTAAACTGTATCTATCCCAGACACACTTTACTAGCTTATATAGGCTTAGTATTTACTTAATTTAGTAATTTTTATATTAGGTTAGTTAAAGGCCAAAATTCGTAACCTAACCTAACCGCTAACATTACTAGCAAAACATAGGGGTCTTAAGAGGGACAGAAGGCGCGCGAGAACACCAATAGCGAATAACGAAAAAGCCGGAAAGGGGATCTTAAACCCTCTAGCCTTTACCAATTCCTAAAATAGGGTAAACATGACCTCCTATAATACTATAAGAAAAAGAAAAAAACCAAGAGTAATAGACTATAAAGTATAAGGTAGCAGAGAAGCGCCATGCACCATAAATATATAGTTTTTAAAATGCTTATGCCTAAAGAGCATTATTCCTAACAAGTGACAATATAGGTCTAGACATGGGATTGGTTCATTCTGTCTAAAAAAAAAAAGATATTGCTTCTTAACATGTTCCCTTACTTTACGCAGGCGATAGAAAAGAGTATATACTTTCGTCTTACAGGCGCAGAAGAGACACTATTAATTTATAATCTTTACAGGGCCTAGTTTAAGTTTAACTGTTAGCTCCGGACTTAGCTCTAAAGTAGAAAGGATGCCCCAATCACAATTATAGATAACCTTACGCTTAACTATAGGTTCTAGTACCCGGCATAGATTAAGCAAGGCTTTAATTACGTCAATTCAATATTAGAGCTTCTCTTACGGCGTAAGTTCGGAACGGTGTTAATATAAGAGTTTAGCGACACGTTTTCATTCTAAACTATACTTTACTGGTTCTGGTTTCTACTCTTCCTCGCTTAGACCAACAGCCGATAGGGCAAGTTATCGTCTCGAATCTTTGGTCTCAATTATATTAAAAAAATTAAGCCGTATTTCCTCCCGTTTTTCCCTTTTTAAGGTCTTCTTATGTTTTTCTAAATCCGATATAGCTTACGCATATAATTCATACACCTTACTCCCAATTACTCATACAATTTTAAGAGTTCCGTATAGTTCCCTAGTTTCTTTAAACAAGGCATTACACCGCTAGCGAAGCTCTACAATAAGTGGGTAAGTCTTAAGAGAATCGGTTATTAGATCTATAACGGCTTGGGGAGCCTATAGGTTAATATCCCAACTAACATAAGTTAGGGACTTAAAAAGTGCGTTAGCAGAAGGGCGTCCAAGAAAAGTAGCCTACACGTTATATTAAATCCGCTCATTAATATAAGCCTAAAAGATCCCAGCATTTATATAACCCATAACCTATTATAATTAAGCTTAGGTTACTACTGCATCAACTACCTTACCCGCTCCTCGCCAAATGTTATAGGGATTAAAGATCTGTATCATTCTGGCCATAAAGCCTAGTCGCTAAATATAGTAGAGAAAGGTATCGTAGCGTAAAGGTTCGTTTAAAGTTCGAATTCCGTCCGATATTAAAACTACTTGCCGGAATACTGGCTTATTCTCCCAGTTTTTTTTCCATCTTAGTCGCGAAGTTATTCAATACGGGTCAACGCGAAGCTGGAATACCTATTTAACAGACTTAAATTTAAGTTCAAAAGCATTATTAAGGATGCCTAGAACAATCATACATATTGTTAGATCGAAAATTAGGTCATCAACTTCATAAACACAAAATATCTTGCTATATCTAGGTTAGCAGTTATTAAAGAAAAAGCTTTTAAGTAAACTTTACCGTTTATAATTCCGTTTATATCCTTTAGTAAACCGCAAATCAATCTCCATAGCGAGAAGATCTCGCTTAGCCTTAGGCTTTCGAAGGAGAATAAGGGTGACATGTTTATAGCATAAAGTCTTAACGGGTTTATCCAAATCTACATCCATCTTGTCCTGGAATTCTTCGTCCTTTCCGTCATCTTTGTTATCATCTTCGCCGCTATCTTCGCTGCTATCTTCACCACTACTTTCGCCAGCTTCCACGTCTCCATCCTCATTATAGTTTTCAAAAGCGCATTCAGTCACCACTTTCACATTTCTCTTAACATAGACTAATGCGCCTGGCCGGGTTGCTGTGTATGCACAGATAAGTATCAGAAAAGCGAGTTGGAGGACCTATCGCCCGTCCGGAAATGTAGAGTTATCTAGGGCCTAATGGTGGTGTAAAACACGAAAAATATCGTCAACGTTTATCACTGGTTTTTCTTTTATAGTCGCGTCAAGCTAGTACTCCTTAGTCAATGGCCCATTAATATACTATTATAATTAGCGGGTTTCACAGATATTTAAAGTTATTTCCATACGTTATTAATTTCCACTCTAGGGCCTTCTGGCCAATCCTTTTCCGCGTATTTTTAATAGAGCTGCCTCCAATGTTTAAATTTCTAGCGAATGCTAATCCTTTTCCGCGATAAATAATTGTCTAAAATCCATCTAAGAAAAAGCTTTACATCATCATTTAAGGTATTTCCAATAAGTTAAATAGGATCTTCTTTAATATTCTTACAGAACCTAAAGAGTAAGCTATAAAATTTTATCTTAAGTTAGAGGACCCTTACCTTGCCTATTGGACTAAAATCTCGTTTATATTATTTGTTGTTAAGGGTAAATGATTTTTCTTTACCACTCCAGCCCTCTTAATATTTTCGCGGACTTTTTAGTAATACTCAGCCGAATATTTAGGTTAAGTAGGTGGACTTCTTAGTTTATATCTAGGTTTCTGCCCAGGTTTGCGACTTGGTTTCTGCCTAGGTTTACGACTAAGTTTCTGCCTAGGGTTTTACTTAGGAGTTCGCATCGTGAGGCCGTGTATTCAATACCATGTAAACAAGAGAACCACAGTAATAATGGGGTAAGACTGGAGTTCCAACGTTTAAATTGAGACGAGGTAGAGTAATTAAGCAAGCCAGATTATGGTATGAATTAGAAATTGAGACAAGTAGAAGTACAATAGCCTTAGTAGCAACGAGATGAAGGTAGATTAATACGCTATAAAAAACCCAAAAATAGTACGTTAATGGTGGTAAGGCCGAGCGGATAGTTGCAGAAGACTGCGGCGGGCATGTCTAGCTTTATACATTTCTCGGGGACTCGGAACGCCAGACATGTCCCACATAATAGGCAAAGCACCGACCATAATTTGGTAGAATAATAGATGGCCCACTTTCAGAATTAGGAATACGGGGCCGTACTAGTGATGGGTGATCGAATATAGAAATGCGCAAGGTTGAAAGTTTTAATAGGGGAGATATATCGCTTAGGGTTTGGCGCATGGGACAAGCGCTGCTTAAAACAGCGAGCAAACCACCCGAAAATGGATACCAGTGTCCCAGGACACAGAGTTACTGTAGTAAACAGTAGGATATCCAGTAGTAGAACTTTTAGTAGCCAAAATCTTAGTAACGGCAGACGGCCGGTAGCAGTCAGTCGGTAGTAGTCAGCCAGTAGCAGTTAGTTAGAACGGTAGTAGTAGAATAATTGGAATAATAGAACGGAATAGTCGGAATAGCAGTAGTAGTAGTAGTAGCGGTAGAACAGCTAGTTGGCAGCAGTAGAATAAATCGGTTAGAATAGCAGTATAAAACGGTATAATAGACCTAGCAGATCTAGCAGTAAATAGACCTAGCAGCGGTATAGATCTAGGACGGTAGAGACAGCAGTTGGTTGAGATAGTAAGGACGAAATAGCTAGACGGAATAGTGGCAGCAGCGGCGGCAGTAGGACAGTCGATTAAAATAGCAGAGACTACGGCCCGACTCGCTGGTTCGGCTAGTTGTTTAATATTAAGGCTCTATACCTAGCTCTGCATCGGTCTGCATTATATACGGCTCTTAATTAAGGCTCTATCTATAGCTTTGCATTAGGCCCTGCATCTAGCTATGCGTCTTGCTATGCATCTAGCCGTGCATCAGTAGCTCTGCATTGCATATTCTGCGTCTATATCTGCGTACGGGTCTGCGTGCGTATCTATATGCCTGCTTTAACTGCTAGCCGAAGACTGTCTAACTGGTCGGCGACAACGTGCTGCAACTGACCGTTCGGTCGTTTAATTAAGGTAGAAAGTCGGCCCGGTCAAAGGCTCTAATCGTCCTAATTTGTATGTGGAGACGGCGTTTAACTGATTGAGATTTAATGAGGCCCTGGCTTGACTTAAGGTGTCTTCTGCTACCTATACAACTAGGGCTTTGCATCCGTAGACAGTTCATTAAAGCTTCCGTATAGACGTCCGATCGGTTAAGGCTCCGCATCTGCTGTTTAATTAAGGCTTTGCATCTATAGGCGTCTAGTTAAGCTGTTTAATCAAGGCTCTGCACCTATATGCTCTATATCCGTAGGCTCTATACGAGACTCCGTGTAAAGCTCCATATCTATATCTGCAGGAAAGATCGTTTTGGTTAACTAATCCGCGGGCGTTAAGACGGGCGGCAGTCGATTGATATAGGGGTGGCGGCTACGGGAAGAGGCTCTCGCAGAGGCTCTAAGACGTTGACTGACTACGCTTCTAACATTCTATCGGCCGTATATTAATTTCTTGGTTAGGCCTAGTGTCTATCTATCTGCTATTGTAGAATCTTTAACTACTAATTAAAGACGTCTGACGGCGACGGTGACTGATTCGGTTTGACTGTAACAACATATAATTGACTAACGTTTAAATAGGGTATTAGGTCGGCCCGACTGAAAGCTTTAATTGATTTAACTTAACTATAGAGGCGGAGTTTGATTAATTAAGACTTTACTGAGGCTCTAGCTTAACTTAAGGGGTCCTCTACTATACGTACGACCTAGGCTTTATATCTGCGGACAACTGATCAAGACTCTGGCTGTGTAGTCGTTTAGTCAAAGCTCTGTATCCATATAGTCATTTAACTAAGGCTCTTAGTATTCACCAGACATCTAATCTAAAGACCTGTCCTAAGACTTCCTCCCTCATAAGCATAAACGGTAGCTTTTAGTAGACTATTTTCGCGGGCCTAGTGCTTTCCTAGGACGTCTTTTATAGCTACCTTCTTCCCTTTCTAGGCCGTCCTTACTTAGCTCTTTCGGCATATCCTTAGGCTTTTACGGCCGCTATTATAGGCCCTAATCTTCTTTGTCTTAAGAACCTTCCTTAGAATTGCCTAAGCCGTCCTCTATATCTTCAAAGTCATCCAGTGGCGGCGTCGGCTATTATAACTACTTCCGTCACATATCTCTTGCCCTTATATCTACAATAGTCCTTCGTTAAAATAACCTCTAAGGAAAAGCATCAGTTCCTATACGCCCAATTCCTATTCCCCTTATAATCCTTAATAAGGTCCTTTACTAGCTTAGTTAGATACGGCTCGGTACTGTCTTCAGTCGCATAAAGATGGCTTAGGTACGCCGTGCTTTATCACTGATATTGTGCTGCTGCCTTTGTATAGGTCCCTTCCTTGCCGCGGTATCTATTCTCGTCGTGCAGCTAACGCAGTACTGAATTTGGATGGCAGTGACAGTCGTGCTACGATCAGCTGTCGTTTGATTAAGGAATAACGTCGGCCCGGACGAAGGCTCTAATTTGACGACATTTGACTGATTCGATTCAGTGACGGCGACGTGCTGATATCAAGGCTCTGGCTTGATTCGACCCATCAACTAACCGTAGCTTCTGTGCAGTCACTCGAGACCAAGGCTTCTATACAGTCGTTCGATCAGGGCTCTACATACAGCTCTGCATCTAGCTCTGCATCATATAATCGGCTCTATATCCGTGCAATCAATTAAGGCTCTTGGTGCCGTTCTCGTCGTGCAGCTGGCGCATTATCGAATTCCAGGGGCGGTGTAGAGTTCTGCCGGTTCTACTGCTGAATGGACTAATTAGGATTTTCCGTGCCGGGCATAGAAAATCGCTATTGGCTCGGCGACAGGCGGTGAGCTAAGCTGACATCTTTGTAGCAGGTCGTCGCGACTGACGCGTCTTAACGCGTTGCGATTAAGAAAGTAAATAAGAAAAGAAGCCTTAGGAAATACTATAACTAAGCAGATAAATAGAAATCTTTTATACAGTCGTCACCTACATCCCCTCCCCCACCTTAGAACTTAACTGTCCCCTAGTTAAACATCCTATACCTCCTGCGGAGCCTGCTGCGGATTAATGGCTTTAAGCGTCCGTCTCTAATAACTGTCTCTAAGGGTTGGACGATTCTAATAGTAGTCCTCCCTAGCTTCAGCTATCTTATTTATAGGCTATAACCTAATCTATATATAATCTTCTAGTTATACATTGTTCTCCTACAGCTTAACGGCTGTCCTAGCTATACGGCTGTCTCTAAGGGTCTGCGGACGTTGCTAGCTAGGCGTTACTACTAAGTCCGTAGGTTGTACTTAATAATAGTCCTCCCAGTTCATACGCATTCCGTCACTATTCTTCAGCACTGTTCCGACTAATACCGGTACATACGATATTCCGGAACATTTCTGCCTCATTCTAAAACGAGTCGTCCTTGTTCTAGAATGAGTCGTGTATCGCTTTAATCGGCTCCATTCCGGATTGCTTGCCTTATTCCAGAAAAGATCTTTAAAGGTTAGGCTAATTACTAGGTGGCATCAGGAAAATTTTTTTTGGGCGCGTTGTTGCAGCCGAAAATTGGGGTCTGCTTAACTCGCTTAAGTCGCAATTTTAGCAATTTGCGGCGATTTGCAGCGATTTGCAGGCTACTTTATGTAAATTGCTAAAATTGCGACTTAATCGAATTAAGCAGACCCTAATTTTTGGCTGCAACAAAAATGCAACAAAAATGTAACAAAAATACCATAAAACTGCATAAAGCTCTGCACGAAGCTCTACACGAAGCTCTACACGAAGCTCTACACGAAGCTCCACACGAAGCTCTACACGAAGCTCTACACGAAGCTTTGCACGAGGTTCTACACTAGGGCCTGCATGAGGCTCTACACGAGGCTCTGCACGAAGCTCTACATGAGACTCTGCACGAAGCTCTACACGAGGCTCTATACGAAGCTCTACACGAAGCTCTACACGAAGCTCTGCACGAAGCTCTGCACGAAGCTCTGCACGAAGCTCTGCACGAAGCTCTGCACGAAGCTCTGCACG
>Ga0307515_10005314_pt1 | contig 26180 bp, 15 predicted proteins | sample 17_EM_MG_FD_194513 | JGI IMG/M metagenome (GOLD analysis project Ga0307515, IMG submission 194513) | Populus trichocarpa ectomycorrhiza microbial communities from riparian zone in the Pacific Northwest, United States - 17_EM | ecosystem: Host-associated > Plants > Roots > Unclassified | place... | reverse complement strand
TTGTGCCCGTTTTAGTGCAGTTGTATTACCTACTTAGCTTTATCTGGAAGGGAGTTATATACGTTAAATACTGTCTGCCATTTAGCTTATAAATAGCCCCATTTCTCTTTAACTTATTCGCTAAAGGTCTTTACTAGATCCTAGTACAATAGATTGACTCTACTATTAAGCACTACCTTAATAATTTTATATTTGTGGTTAAGTGTCTAACTATACTACTATTACTAAGGGAGGTATACCTTTCGGTTACTAACTAGCTAGGGGTACCTTAAAATAATACTAAAAATATTAAAGATACGGAGGCTGAAGTACTGGGTTACATAATTAATACCGCGGTAATAAAGATTAAACTTTTACCAGTTAAGTAATAGAAAGCTATTAATTAGGTGACCGAAGCTCTTTAGATAGGCTAGCTATTATTATAGCAAGCCTAATAACTGGTAGGCCGCCTAGTATAGTGTGCAAAAGTTATCCGCCTTAGGCGCTTGTACTCTTGCTCTTTATAGGACTTTATAACAAAATGGCCTATTAGGCTATTAAGATATACGCCCTAGCGCCTCCCCCTAGAGTTTAAGGAAGACCTTAACCTCTAGCTTAAGGTTCTTATATTAAGTAACGGTATACTATTCTTTAATGATAAGGAGAGGCTATAGTTTTACTTATTTACTAACGCTTTATCGCTTAAAGGCTATAGAGGCTTCTACTTTAATAAAGAAAATGGCTACTAGCCTAATTATGTAGCTTCCCTACCCTAGGCCTAGGCCTTTAGCTATTACCCCCTATTAGACTAGGCGGATAACTATATTAATTTAAAAGAAATACATGCTATTACAGAGGCATTTAAAAGGTGGTTATCGGTATGGCGGTATAGGTCTCTTTATATTTATATAGATAATATAGTTACTTATAGTGGCATCTAGAATAATGTTGTAAAAGGTTTTAGAAACCAATTACTCTAAAAGATACTTATATCCTTAATAATAAATAATATTACTATAACGACCATATGGGTCTCCAGCGCTAATAATAGGCTTACTAATACTCTCTCGCGATTCCGCGAGAAATTATTATTAATGTGCCCTAAGTAGCAAATAAATAACGGCTTCTTACTGGATAAATAACAACTATATAGGTCTTTAGCGCTAAATAGGCTTACTAATATTCTCTCGCAATTTAACCGCAAGAAATTATTATTAATATACCCTAAGTGGCAAATAAATAACGGCTTCTTGCTAGAAAAATAATACCTCTTTAAGTGGCTACTAACTCTTATAGTTGACCTAAAGTTATTTAATTAACCTCCCCTAACCTTCTAGAGCGAGATTAGTGGGTTTTACTACTTTTCGCTACTTATATGGCATGGCTTAGCAGCTAACATAAGGAAGGGCTACTCCTCTGCTATTAAGAGCTGGGAGGCCTTCTTAGCCCTAAACGGTTTATTACTATATCTGGCTAAGAAGATAGACTTAGGGGAATGGATTACTTAATAAGTGTTTAGTACAGCCACCCCTCTAATAGGTAGGGTTAAGCCAGAAACCCTCTTTAATTATATCTCTATAATCCAATCTTATTATATAAATCTAGGTTACTTAATCGCTGCCTTTAAAGACTATACTATTAAGAGGGCCCTAGTAGGGGTTATGTTACTATTCCTATCTACTAAAAAGACTAAATTACTGATTATAAAGGACATCCTAGATAAGATTATTACGCTTAGGCCTTATAAGGCGGATGTAAATATAGATACGGCATTTACGATAGCGTTTATAGGTTTTCTATATATAGGAGAAATTACGTACCCAAATAGGAAAGCTAAGGACTTTAGCACTATAAAGGCCCTCTATAGCGACGTAAGGATCGCCCCTAATAGCTATTTAATGGTCTTTTACTTAAAACGGAGCAAGACAGATAAAACCTATAGTGGCGTCGATATTCAGATCGCCGCTATACTAGGAGATTATCTATGCCCCATAGCCGCAATAATACGGTTATTTAACCGTAACCCCCGGCCTCTATTAGATCTATTATTTAGCGTTAATAATAGAGCTTTTTTGGCGCTAGTAGTGCGTAAAATTCTATTAACCCACTTAGCCGTTAGCGGTATCCTGCCTAATAGCTACTCTAACTACTCCTTTTATAGGGGTGCAGTATAGTATACGTATAATTATAGCTTTGCAGAGTTATAAACGGCGCAGTTAGGTCAATAGACATTAAATACAATTAAATTTTACTATAATACCTTGGAAACCGAACGACTTTAATTAAACTCGAATTTCTAGTAGAGTGTGCCTATACTGGCTATATAACGGTGCTAGAGGCGCGTTACCTAGTATATTCTGCCATATCTGCAGAATATAGTAGAAGGCAATAGGTAGAATATGGCAGAATATAGCAGAATGCGACTAGTAGAATATGGTAAAATATAATAGAACGCAACTGGTAGAATATAGTAGAATATGGCAGAATGCGACAATGCACGTATACTACGTTTATTGCACCATATTAAAGCATACCAATATTAGTATATTGCCGCGATATTGCCGCAATATGCCGTATATTGCTGTCTGCTATTCTACTATACTGCTAAGCCTAAGGTGGAATTAAGACTTTATACTTTTTAGACTACAGAAGTTACCCCCGTTTTAACTTAATTCTTTATAGATGGCAGGCGCTTCGCTAGTAGGTACTAGGTAGGATTTAGGCTAGATCTCCAAAGTTTAGGCCTAAAAAGCCTTATAAATGCTACGATATCGCCTGGATCCCGCCCTATAAGCCTACACCCCCCATAATCAATATATTTAAAATGGACTATAACCTATTTATGCCGTGCGAGAGATAGATATTACGTATCTATACATTGCTTAGCTGAAAACCCTGCAACTTAGGTATTTAACCAGATGTTCAATACGGTTAATAGTATTATTACTTGCAACTGCACTTAATAGGTCGTTCTTTTCACCTACCTACCCCCCTTTTAATGTATATTAGATTAGATACTTATAGTCCTATTTAGGTCTAGCGGTAGGCTCCCCTATTAGGGGCACCGGGTAGGATTTAGGCCAGATCTCCAAAGTTTAGGCCTAAAAAGCCTTATAAACGCTACAATATCGCCTAGATCCCGCCCTATAAGCCTACACCCCCTATAATCAATATATTTGAAATGGACTATAACCTATTTATGCCGTGCGAGAGATAGACTACAATTAATTAATAGTAGAGGAGCTTAGTGGGCAATATACTGCTGCTAGGCAAAGCTATAGTGGATTTTCTATACAACTTTAGATTCTATACTGTCTTAGTAAGTAATTAACAAGTAAGCAAGCAAGTAGACGTGATTTTAAGGCCAATAAGCAAGTAAGTAAGCGGAGGGCCTTTAAATCGGGCAATTAAGTAAGCAGAGGGGTGTTTTGCTTACTTACTTGCTTATTAGCAAGTCTGCCCATATTAACTAAAAAGCGCTCAAGCCGTTAAAATAATACTGCGAGTATGCGCCAAATATATCCTTAAGCTGTTCTTCAGCGGCTCGATTGGCATTCTTAATCCACTCAGTGCTAGGCTAGATAAATTGTAACTTATATAAGTTTACGATTTTACAGGGCGAATTTCGTGCAAAAACTCATAGCGTATGTCTTGGACTCTTACTTATTTGTTTCTATAGGATTCTAAAAGTATAGGAAATATTGATAACTTATAGCAAGCTGTTTAGTTAATGACGGTAAACTAAGAAAGATGTTAGTTATGGGTGTTACTATATTTAGGAAGCGTTGTTACTGCTCTTATAAATAAAAGATATTAATAACGACCTCTTTTTTAAAGATTGGGAGGGTATTATTCCGGAGATCCTAAAAGCTAAAACAACGCAAGATGCCAAACTAAGGCCACTTGCCGATTTACCTGCATATACTATAGTGGGAAGAGGACAACCTAGAAACATAGCTTGAAAGCTTAAACGGACATCCTGTAACAATAGATCAATACTGCGGTATAGTTAAGGAGAGAGTGCAACTTTAATAGAATGAGGTGATAACCTATCACAAATATCTTTGGGTAAACTCTTTAAAAAGTATAGCGTTACTATTACCCAGTCCAGTTTTTGCCGCGTCTTGCTTCTTATTAATTCTCTAAGGAAATTAGATACACAAAGCGTATTTAATTTCTTTATTTATCTAATTTGCTGAGGGAAACGAGAGTAATAATCGCATTGACTTGTATAAACCATTACCTATATAGATTGTGACTATTATGTGACCCCGCTTTTATATAAGTGGGCATAAATAGAATATACATCCCCTGCTTTATCCCCTAATCCCTTATTTATAACTTATTTAGTGGGAGGCCTAGCGCGTAACAAATGCAATACGTATACTGTGGTATAGCTTTTGTGGAGCAGAAAGCCGGAGAGCCTATAATGATAAGAAATCTAAAGCACAATCTCACCTTTACCAACCCGCAACCGAGCGCGAGCGTTAACTGCGGTACAGCTTTATGGAGCAGGAGGCCCGGGAACTTAACTTTTCTCTTAGAATTTATAGACCACTTTTATGGTTTTTGCGGGTGAGCTACATAAATTCTCTATTAAACAACGTTTATTCTTAAAAAAAAGCTATATTAAACACGCCGAAAACTTTAAACCGCCATTCTCTAGTAATTTATCCTTAATCTCTCGTTAAACTGTTAATTACTTAAGGAGTAGCTACCGAATATATAAGGCTACGCTCCACACTTAACTAGCTATTATCAGTTTTACTAACGTTTTAATTTATAGAATGGCTTTCCAAAAATCGCCTATAGAGGGTAATGTGCCTACATATACCGCTAATACTAGCAAAGTTAATACACACAGCTTCTTATACTGCTTTATTAGTAAAAATAGTAAAACATCTAACTAGACCTCCGCTACTAAATATCTAGACTTATATACCTCCACTCTATTTATAAAAGGCCTAAAGGATGCGTTAGCGCTTAGTAGGGTATATATACCCCTTAAAAGTATTCTACTTATCTAACAGAATGGTAACTATAGGAGGAAAGGGTAGCCTTAGAGTAAAGGGTAAAGGTGCTAGAGGGTAAGTAGGAGGAGCTTATAGACTTAAAAGTATGTATATCCCTATAGGCTATTTTAAATTTGGCTAATAAAGTACACCCGTAGAAACGGAATGGAGTTTTATAGCTGAGAGTTGATACAATAGAGTCTGTCTTTAAAAATGTAATTAGGTTAGTATTTAAGAAACATATTAAAGAGGATTAGGTATAAAATATTCTTCTAGCGATATTAACTGCCTAATATGAAATGATAGGTTGCTATAAGTCTTGCTAGACATTATTAGAGGTTGCTAGGTAGAGAAATGGGGAACCCTAGTAAACAATAGCAATTAAAGCAGCTATTATCTTATAGAATCGTAGGGCTTAGGCTTCAATTTGCTTTAGCAAGTGGACATTAGATAAGTAATCTATTAATATAACTATTTCTTGCTTCCTAATGTCCCCTTGGCTCTTGTCTATAAAGGGAGGGAAAGATAACGTCCTACTACTACTCCTACCTACCCAGCCCTCGCGTCTCGCCCGCTACTGTCCCATGCCCTTATATAGGAGTCTTATAATACTGCTAACACTACCATTAGTAACGGCTAACCCGCAGCTGCCGGCCAGTCCATACAGCCTATTGCGGACGCTTAAGGGCAGCTTGCAGCAAAATAAATAGCAGAACATTCCTTTTCTAAAAAGAAAATAAGAGAGGGACCGTATTAAATTAAGAATAACGAATTCAAATTAGATCTAAGCTCTGAGACCCTTATAGAAAACTTTCCCTAGTTACCATTTCTATCTATCCCAATAGTACTTTGTCGCTCCGGTTATAGGGGTGGGGGTCTAAACTGTTATAGCCGGGCTACCTCCACTCTCAGCTATAACCTTATATTAAAGATTAAGACGGTTCGTTCTCCCCTTTAGTAGGGCTGACTACGGCAAGCGGAAAAGAACCACGCCTTCCGGCTCTCCTACCCTTGGCCTTAACGACGGTGACGGTATTAAGGAGCGAGCGGTCTCTGCTGCGCGGCCTACTAGCCCCTCCCCCCGGCACTGTACGTCTCCTCGCGATACTGGACCACTAGAAAATAGGGCTAATAACAGTCATAATCATATTCTGGATGATCTTGTAAACGGCTTAGCTAAAGAAAGCGATAATAAGGACGGCGAGAACGTTATAGACAAAGGTAAGGCCGAGAACTACAGTGACGGAAGTGATGACAGTGACGATACGGATGATGACGACTCTGGGGACGGTGATAGCAGCGATAGCGATAAGGGTAACGAGGCCCGCGGGTATATAGGGCGACGAGGATTTCTAACCCCTATCACTAGTCAATTAAAGATAAAGCGTACTGCAAAGCATTATCTCCAGCAGTCTTATTATTCCCCTTTAATTTTATCTACGCATGCGTCTAACTAAAGCACTGCGCTTACTAGCAATTATTGTAAGCGGGTTACATCCCCTATATATAATCGCCTCTGTACCCAAAAACCGCTGCTAAGCCCTGCCTCTGGCTCCGACTCTAATAAAGCAATATTAGGAGCCGCCTTAAATGCTAATTTAGAAGAAATTTTAATCCGAGCAGCTTTCAGGCGCTAGAAAAACGGGTCGTATACACTAGATATCCTTCCTTAACGATTTCCTTTACCTTTTAACCTGGTTAAGCAGCCCTAGGAGCTAAAGCCCTAAGGGCTAAAGTCCAGAATAAAATTTACTAAAGAGGAAGACGCACTGCTTACTAACCTAAAAGAGAAATAAAATCTTCTATGGGACCAGATTAAAGATAGCTTTTTAATAAGAAGTCTTAGATCACTATAGGGGCATTATTGTTTAAAATTAAAGGCTTAGCCTATTGTGCAGAAGAAATGGGGGCGGCCTGCTAGGCGGAGGAATCAGCGGTAATAGTGCTGTCCTTTTTAGCTTGAAGTTCTATTCCTAGCTTAAGTTCTATTTACGGCGCATTCCGTAGGAAAACGAATATGCATTGTATAGCTAGATCAGTACGAATATCCTATCTATTAGCGTATGATTCTTAATGGCTTTAAGGACTTCTTTACACCACTTACTATTTTCATAACCAATAAACATAAAACTGCATCTTAGTAACCACCTATTTCTTTCGGCCTTACGCAACGCATACGTAATAACCACCTTTGGTAATAGATACTGGACTATCCTTATCTCCTCTTTGCCCTCATTTATTCTAGTCTACACCACAAGTATAAAAGGACGCTAGCGCTTTAGAGAATTATTATAAGATCCATCCACCACTTCATTAAGCGTAAATACCGGCCTATCTTCATCCTTAGAAATTCCCGTTAGTATTCACTTATTAGTAGGGCCATGGATTATATTAATGTACTTTAGGAGTTTAGGATCATCCAATAACTAGCGGACGATCGTTATACTGCGACGTCTATATCCCAATACCGCTTTAAGCCTAAACGTTTAACAATTATTAAGATAAAGTTTTGCCGTTATAAGAAACACGTTAACAAAATCCTTATAGCGGTTAGTTTTCTTTTATAAGAACGTAAACTAGTCACTTATATAAACTTCTAGATGCCTAAATACCCTAGCCAAACTAAAAGCAGTTGGTTAAAGAATGTCATCCCTAACCGGTACTCCTACGGCTAAACTAAAAACGGTTAGCTAAAGGAAGTAGTCCCTAACTGGTGCCACTAGAGTAAGGCAAGGCAATGTCTCGGTCTTATTATCCTTATCCATTAGGGATTTAAGAGGTGATAATTATATAGGGGTTAAGGGTACGCTTAGTTCCTCCTTAAAGCGGCCTTAAGTAAGCCTATCCTCCACTCTAGAGTATATAGAGGGGGTATTAATATCACTAGGGTAGGTCGGGTCCTTATTAGCATTCGCAGAAGAGGGAAAAGGCTAGCTCAGCGTGCTAATACTGGAAGGAGTCACCGTCGCTCTAACACCGCTAGGAGAGTTAAGCTTAGGAGGTATCGGCCTTTTGTTAATACCTACTAGAGGGTAAAAAAGATAGGGCCGAACGCTTATCATCATATCGTCAACATTAGGGTTAGTAGTAATTACTATCTCCCTAATACTATAAGAAGAGTTAAGCCTAGTAGGGGGAGGATAAAGATAGGGCTGGATATCGCTCGTCATATTATTAACGCAAAAGTCAATAGTATTCTTATCAGCCTTATTTAATAATAAGTCTTTAGTGCGTATAATTTGCCTTTAGTTACTTATAGAGCTAGCAGCCTAATAGTTCGGAGTTGCTATAGGAAGTTATTAATAGATTTTCATTGCCGGTTATAGAAGGGAAGTATTTATAGGAAATAGAAATAGAGTGTACTAAGTAAACATTTATGTGAGGGAAGTACGGCAGAGCTACTAGTATAAGGGCTTCCTATATATAGGGCTGCCTAAATCCTCCGCAAGCTAAAGCGCGTAGTGTACACGCCTATAGCTAAATCGAAATATAGTAACAACTTAGAAATACTGTAGACGTTCGTATGTAAGGTTTATTATTAATTACACTTATATCTAAATACCTTATTATATCCTAAGGGAACGGCTTAGCGTTTAAATATAATAAGGCCAAATAGAAGTAAATGGTAAGGCCTGCTCCTGTAGTCCTTAGAGCTTAGAGAATTGCGCTAAGATAGTCGGCCTGGTGGAGACTTAGCGACTAAAAGAGCAAATGCCCTGCATTTTTAGGTACTGCTTATATAGGTAGTAGCATTATAGGGTACAAATTTACATAAGATATAGCTGCGTTGATTAGGGTATAATACACTGCTAATTTTGTAAGGTAAAACAGGCACTGCTTACAAGGCTTTAATTTAAGCGCCTATCTTTAATGATCTATATAGCTACACCCCTATATACACTACCCGCTACTTATTTTTATATATTGTCTTATATAGGATCCCACGGGAGCCCCTAAATAGGTTTATCGGTTAATTCCCCTTAGGATTTCTTATTCTCTAGAACTAAAATATAACTTAGTAAAAACGTGCTAGTTATAATGTTTATATTAAAACTAACTAGTAGCACTTCTAATAGCTTTCGGTATACGCCAGCTTATAGCCTTCTAGTTTACTTTATTTAACCTATTATCTCTTAGTTTCTCATTTACACGTTTTAAAAAAATTTCCCTTTTAGGTAAATTTATATTATTCTAGCCGCGCCCTGAGCTAATAATACTTCTAGCTTCCTTATTTATAAATTTCTGCTAATCCTTATTAAAAAAAGGCGCCTTAGCCTAGGCCTATATACTTACTAGGAAACGCTACCACTGCTCTAGGTTATACTAAACTACATCCTACACCTGCTTTGCAGTAGCATTAGCCCTAATATCCATTATGCGTAGTGGCGTTTAGAAATGGGTATTAGTGAAATTACTAGGTCCTAATATGTCGTGGCGAAGCGGGGTTTCGCGAATAGAGAATTTTAAGTTATTTAAGTGTCTTGGCTAACGCCACCAGAATCACCCTTGCTAGTTTGGTTTTATAAAACTAGTCCTCCCACCTTCCCCGGGATCGCACTAATTATTTAGCTAAACGCTACCGATTCTAGCAGCCGCGCCGGACGTAGCCCACTTAATACTTCTACTACGTTACGGAATATGCAGAAGAACCATATAAGGTTACAATTTAGGCAGCCCCTGGCTAATACGTCGGATCTTTCTTATACTAATAGCCCTAGGGTTGCCGCGAGGAGTTAAAGCGCTAGAAGTTACTTATTGCAGTTAATCTGGTTCTCCTCGCTACATTATAGAAGCGAGAGGAGCCGGGGCTCCTGGGTGTAATAGCTAAGTCAACGATAATAGTTACATTTTCCCCAGTTGTTAGAAGGACAATTTATTTCATGGATTGTAAAACCTCCCTAACGCTCCGCATAAGCTAGAAAAATAATTTGCTTATAGAGTAAAAGATTACCTTTATACTATTTTCCAATACTAAAAATAGAACTCTTAATGAAGTATAATTATAAAAATAGCCAATGTAAGGCCTACGTACCTATATTATATATTAGTAAACTAATAGCTAAAATTAGGGGGGGCTTTATACATCAAAGTTAACCTTACGGCCTTAATTTCCGTCTTGGTGGTTTGCGCTGCTATCCCAATTATGCCTATATACCCGTAACCTAATAGCTAAACTAGAAATGCGTGTTTAGAGCGATCCTGTTAAAGCTATAATCGTAAATACTAACTAAGAATGATACTAGCGTAATAAAGCTAGACGCGCCAGACCTTAGAATCTTTAACTACCGTTTTGGAGAGGTATATTACCTAGAAGAAAATAATAAGTAAGCAGAAAAGGGCACTATATAACGCTATTTTAATAATAAAAGGGTTCGGATGCTATAAAAACTAAGTAGTTACGATAAGGAAGAGGGTAGAGTAAGTAAATCTACTAACGGGAGCTATAATCTTAAATATCTAAGAAAATAGAAAAGAATGAGGATGAAAGTAGGAGTAGGGTAGCTTATAACGATATTGTTTCTTAGAAATAAGGCGGGCTATATAAACGCTATATCATTGCCGCTAAATAACTTAACTAAGCGGCTTTCTAATAAGTTGCCGCCCTAACCTTAGGCGATAAATAACTAAAGAAGGCACTTAGGGCGTGTAGGGGTTAGTTACCTTCTCTATTCTATTACTAAATCGAGTATTTAATACTGTCTATAATTTTGGGTAATACTAAATAGAAAAAGAGAAGAGTATAAATCTTTTATTTTAGCTGGTAACTTACAAGTTTTCTATATTCTTATACCCCGCATTAATCTTCGTCTTCTAGCTATACGCTTATAGTGCGGCGCTATAGTTTACGAGTACTAAAACCGTGTAGATACTCTACCAGACCTTTTATTAACTTAGTCTTAATATTAAACCTAAAGTGTTTTAGAACAGGCTGGCTTGCTAGCATAGTTAACACCTATATCTTCTTTCCCTCTTCGTCCTACTTTTCTACTGCTATTTTAATAAGTGTTCTGCCCAGACCAGACTTCTGATAAAACTCGTGTATAGTAAGAGTAGAGATTTTCATTGGGCAATCTTGGGAGTACCTAGCGTAAAATTAGCCACGCCCCTAGGCCTATAACTTAAGAGCTATACTAATGCCCCTTAGCGTGAGTTTGTTCCTTATAAAACTTAATATTATCTAGGTTTTTATCTTGACGCAGATTTTCGATACCCTTTAGGAGGCTATTAAAAATACCTTTGTTTTATTAGCTTGCAAACTTATACTAAATAGATAGTAGTACCGTATAAATATCCCCCTTTAGTAGTGGCTGAGGTTCTAGGCCACTTATAATAAGGACGCCAGAAATTACAGTTTCGCTAATTAACACCGTCAAATCTTACCTAGCCTATGGCGACTTAACTACCTTAGCTTCGTTTTTATTATATAGGCTTTCCATACTATAAACCCTTAAGGTAGAACTGAGAAACGCATTAATAAGATTAACTGCGTAGGAGTTGTATGTGTTTATTGGGAATTCTTTAAAATATAGTCTCCGAATCTTAAAAGATGGGGAGGTTTTAAAAGCTGAAATAATAATATAGGTTGCTCGAAATACGTCTATGTGCGTAAGCAGTTGGATTTAATAAGTAGCTATCGCAGAAGAAAGCGAAGAAAAGCAAAATTGGTAGTAGAAGGAGGAACACCCTTAAAAGATATATAGAGAAGTCACAATATTAATTAGACGAGAGCTATTAGGACCGTCGCGGATATAATAGCTATAGCCCCTACTCCGACTAACAGAATTAGGTTCTTTAGTATTACTATTCCACCCTTCCCTTAAATAGCATCTAGTAAAGGATTCCGTACGGTAGGTATAGCTAAGAATTATTACCGCACGTATTATACTAATTTATCATTATGCATTTTATATCTACTTAGTGTCACTTAATGCTTAACCTTTAGGAACGTATATATGTGAGCCTAATACTGCTAAATGCCATTAGATGTAAAGATAAGGTGCTAAGGTAAAAGATTTGATTTCCTAAGCTAGATACAAATAACTACTATTAAGGGCCCATAGTAGATAGACGCGGCCTCTACTTTAAAACATTCTTTATACCTTTCTCTTTAATATAGTCCTCTAAGCCTTAGAGATTCTTCTAAATTATAGTCTGCAATTTAATTAGAATAGATACCGTATAAGAAATATTAAACGTACTTAAAACGTATATGCGTTAGAGTGGTTACACATTAATTTAAGGAAAGTAGTTAAATAGATAACATCCTATACTTATTACCCTCTAGTTTTTTTATAAAGAGTACTAAGGAACTCCTGTTAAGACTTAGAGAAGGAATAAATTAAGGAGTAAGAGAGTTTATCCGCAGTCCTCTTATCTAGGTGGATGCAGAGAATTTCACTTAACATTAAATCATCAAGTGTTTAAGCGACTTGTTGGTATTTTAGGCGGTTAGGATTTCCCAGACCTATACCTGCTGTTTATTAGTCTTTTAGGCCTGTAGTAATTTAAACCTCTAATAGGCCGGTGCTAGGACACGACTTTAGAGGTTCCGTTTGCTGGCCTTATATACCCTTAAGTTAGTAAGTACTAGAACGCGAAGAAGTTTTAAGCTTAGTGGTTAATCTAAGACGACTTTCTAATATAATTAAAGACGCCTTTTCTAGATCTATACCGGTGTGTAATAAGGCACTTGCTCCTGGGCTAAGGTCGGTAATTAATATACTATAGCTTAAATCTCGATCCTAGCTACTAGTAATGGTTATAAGAGGCTGCTAAATATACCAGTCTAAGACTAGTAGGGTTTAGCGAATTGCGGCTTAAAAGAGCGAGCCAATTATTAAAGAAGTAGCACCCATGTTAAAGAATAAAGTGGCCGCAAATGGCTAGCAGAAACAGGGTAGACTAGGAAATAGTTTAAAAGAAGCGGTAAAAATAGTGAAGTTAAGGAAGTAACGAATAAAAGCTATAGAAGAACGCGATAAGGCAACTAGTGAAGTAGACGGTGAAGGCAATTATATATCCCTAGCGTAATAGGGCGAAATCAGCTTTATATATCACTCATCCCCACCTTATACCCTTAAGATCCGAAGCATTCTTAGGTCTATTAAGGCGTTCTAGCCTATAATTCTTGCGGGACGCATTATTATATTATTAAAAAGAAAATTAACAGAAACTTCTAGACTTTACGGTAGGTAAGCTACGTCTAATTGGCTAGGGAGATAGCTGCACATTCTCACTTTAATTAGCTGTTTAGTTTTTTATCTTAGATCTTTAGAGGAGCATAAGTTGTAGTGGTGGGTTTGGAATAGAGTGGCGTCCTAGGGATAATAAGGCGAGGGGGCTAATACACGCTAAGCTAATATTATAGGGGGGTTTCGTTGCAATTGCAATGAAACCCCCCTACACCGTTTCCTACTTCTCCCGCTCTTACGCCTAGCTGCTTTCTTTTATTAGGTTAAACAACCTAATAGGCTTATAATACTTATGTCTTAGCAGCAGGGTAATAAGACGCTTATTAGCGCTACGGTAATTCTATTCCGTGGTCCTTTCTTACTTAAAGCTAATTATTCTTCGCTATAGGAGGGAGAAGTAGTCCTTCCTAATGCGTTCTTACAGCTAGCTCGCACCGTTAATTCTTATTCTTCTGTAGGTTTACCTTCTAATACTCCTTTCCTAAGGTGTTACTTACGCGTAATAGTTATTATTAGATAAGCTTAAGCGGGTTACGCAATACCTGCGCTCTATTAGCGAAACTAAAGAAATTAAAGTTCTTAATAGAGTAGCAGAGAATTTCCTAAAAGCTTTTTCTATCGGATATACTAATTAAATAGAGGCGCTTAGCTTAAGTAATACTTTGGCGATTTTAGGGGTTTAGAAGACTCTAGTAATCTTAATAGCCCCGAAAGCTTTAGCAGCTTTAGCGACTCTAATAACTCTAGAGACTCTGAAAGGTCTACGTAACTTCTTTTTATTATTCCTAGTTTCTAAGGAAATCCTACTTCCTAATAGACGCCCTGCCCCGCTTCGCGGAGGAAACTTAGTCTATAAGGGAGTAGGAACCCCACTTTATAAAGGTAGAGAAGTAAAATCAAAGACCTTACCACAAACAGCTGTGCAGCGACTTGTTACTGTTAGCGTAAAAATTCTATTCCTAAACCTAAATGACTTAGATATATTTCAATTACTCTATAATCCGGCTAAAGGCGGATTAACTAAAGCCCTATAGGAACTATATACCGGACCAGCAGAAGACAATAATAAGCTTATAATTTATAACCTAGCTAACGTTCTTAGGAATAATAAAAATCTAGTTAGCTATAGGTTAATAAAGTCTATCCTATCTAAGAGGATAGATATTATAGTAAAGTAATTAAAGGAGGTAAAATAGAAGCTCGAAAATAGTGAAAGCCTTAAAAGTACGGTAAGGAAGTTAGTCTATCCTTTAAGAGGAGAAACATTAAAATATAATGATATTGCTGGCTAGAATGGAATCTTTTTAAACCTAGGGTGCGTATTAGTCTTAGCAATATAGACTGCAGTATAATATTAGTTCTTCCTTAGGCCTTTACTATATTAGTAATTAACTCTTAATAGTATCAAGAGGTATATAACCTTAGGAGAATTTTTTGTCTTAAATACTTAGTTGTAGACCTAACCGCAATACCTAGAATGGATAAAGTTAGCTTCTTTAGAGAAGCAACTAAAGGATGCATATCTCGGTTGCGCTAATACTAACTTAATAAGTCAACCCGAAGCTTAGAATACCCCTTAGAGCTCTAGTAGAGTAAAAAGGCCGGCGGAAATTAAGCACTCCTAAAAAAAGCGCCCCAGATTAGATAGTTCCTCGCCACCTAGTATAGAGAAGGAAAGTACGCCTGTTAAAATCTCTTAGGATTATCCCGACGTATATTAGGATCTTCCGTTACTTCCCCCTGGGCTCCTTTAGTGTCATCCCAATATATATTAAGAGCTTCCATTAATTTCCCCCGAGTTCCCTTAGGACGATTTTGATATATATCTAGACCTTCCGCTAATCTATTTTGAGGACTCTCTTGATATTTATTGGGACCTTCCTAAGTTCTTTAACCCTCTTAATATGTATTAGGACCTTCCGCTAATCTAATCCGAGTTTGTTTAAGACCATCTTAATATATACCTAGGCCCTCTACAAATTCCCACCTATATAAACGGCACGGTAATAAATAATATAGTTAATTGCTACGCTATGGTCCCCTACGCATAGTATAATAGCTATTACAGCCCGCAAGATTTATTATATTCCACTGTTCTTAACGGGGGACCTTTTATATATTTAGAATACCAATCCAACCCTTAAACTATAACGGCTACTATAAGGCAGTAACTTTGCGAACCCATACGGATATATAAGCGGTTCCACCTCTATACCCTTTAAAAATCTGTGGCGTGTTATATAAAGCACCTAATATCTTACCACTCTTTAGCTAAAAGGATTCGTAGTCTGCCAAAACCTTAAATTTCGGTAGTCTATTACTTAAACCTAACGGCCCAACGGCTAATATTATTATAGCCTTGTTTACACTCTATGCGGGCATATATAGACGAGGAGTTTATAGATTGTTATATTGTACCAAAGTTAACTTTTTAAGTAAAACGGCGTTGGGGGTTATAGTTAGGATTATTATAGCGATAGTTCTAGCTTTCTAGTTTATATTTATTAGTATACTATTATACCTCTTCTAGCGTTAGTACTAACCTCTAAGTACGGATTAATATATTTGTCTATTATAGTTACGGCGGGTATAATATGGAAAGGTGTATTAGATATCCTTGAAGAGGAATTCTCTTGGTTTTATATTGCTATATAGGCTGTTAAATCATCTATATCTTTACTGTCGATGCCAGAAGCTATCTATAGCCTAGATATTGCTAAGTTAAAGGTGTAAGTAGCGGACATAAGTGAATAAAAGCTATTTGGTGGGGCTAATTTCCAGTCAAGCAGGGCCTATATAATACCGCCCGTTCTTAAGAAACGTCATCGCACTAATGCGCGCCTAAGTATTAACGCACTTTACGGAAGAGATATAGGCAACTTATAGAAATTGTCTTAATATTTATAGGTGAAGGGAATGTGCCATAGACTGCATATAAATGTGTCCTCTAGTCCTATATAAAGAGGCTACTGGACCTCTACTCCCGTCGTTATCACTTTAACCTTACCTAGCGCTTTTACCCCTTAAGAATAACATTGTAATAAAGCTGCCGGAAATTACGAAGGACAATTTGATTTTTAGACCAGATTATCCTCCCGTTTCTCCTTAAGATTTCCTATAAGGCTTTTATAAACCTGATACTGATTATAACGGTGTTAAGGTAAAAGATACTATATACCCTTTATATTAGTCTAATAGTTCTATAGATTAAAGATATTTTTGCCCTCTGCTATATACGGCAGTGCTAGTACCATAGCTCGCACCTATATTACGGCGAATATATCTTTTTAGGGATATTTAATTCTAATAGTTTAGTAATTAAACGCATGGTATTCTTAGGTGATCTTATACTTATAAAAGGCGGGCCAGAAATAATTAAATAGGTAAAACGTAAGGTAGAGGATGGGAATAATTAGCTTTAGATAAAAAATGCCCCTTCTTCTCAAAAATTCTTTAAATAGGTCTCCGTTAATAACGAACTTAAGTAAGCTAAGGTAAATATTATAAATAATATAGATTTTTATAAGTTAACAGTTTTATAGGTCTTAGACATAATTAGTTTCCACCCTACTTTAAGCATTTCCCCCCTATACGGGAGACGGTTTACCCTACTTAGGATTTTTCTTTTAAACGGGTCGCAGAAGCTAGGCAAAATGCTATTGGATATAGTTAAAAAGATAGAAAACGGAGAGGAAGTCATAGAATAGGTAAAGCGTAAGCTACAGCGTTGTAAGGACGAAGACTTAGCCGGGCAGATGTCGTCTTTAAGTTTTACTTAGCTAATACAGGAGCTACCTTTGCAAGGAGGATGTCCCTCTATTAATTTTGCTCCTGTAACAACAAAGCCTATGCGGTAGGCTATAGCGCGGGCAAATCGCTCGTAGATCTAGGAATAGGAGAACGGAAGCTATAGGACATTGGTTCCTATAGGGGAGTTCAATAAAGCGTCAAGAATTCGCGTCGTTTGGAGCTTTAATAACCTTGTTTCAAAGTTTGTCGCGATATACAGTGCCCGAAATTCCCCAGCCGATAAGATTCTTACAGCCGCAGCCAGGGGGTGGCACTACGATGAGGTCCATAAGTGTTGAAGTAGTAGTTAATGTTGAATATATAAGGGCTTCAAAGGGGCGGCAAATCCCGGTGTCTAACTGACTAATCTATTATTCACCCTAGATTTTAGACGCTATTCTCGGACGAGATTAGTCTTTATGGCAGATGCACCAACCCTGTAGCCGCTGCCACCTTACAGAAAAGCGGGGGGAGGAGTGGAAGGTCGGCGATTTGGCGCGTTGGAATGGGTGGGGGTTACATTCAGGATTGGCACCACGATATAATTTCTTAGCCTAGCGATGCGCCGCAAGGATCTGAAACATTTTCCGTACGCGCCCAACACATCATGGGTTGGAAGGCAATAATCGGTTGGTGATTGATAGTAGGGTGTGGGGACCTGTGTTTCACATGCGTTTCGACTAAGGCTGCTGCCTGACCTTAGCCGCCCGAATCTTTAGTCGTGCTGTGGAAGAGTACAGGACAATGAAATATTATTCTATCTACTCTGCCAACACCTTCGGATCCTTCTGTGCTTGCTAGAGTATCTTCTTCATCCTAAAATATAGCTCTAGATCATCCTTCTCCCACCTCCTACTATTCGGAAACACCACTTTCCGGAGCCTATTAACCCAGGGGACTAATAACTAATAGTACGGCGTAAAGTACTCCTCCGCTGTTTTAATAAAATCACCTTCATAAGCTACCTCTCCTTTTTTTAACTTAGCTAGCTCTTTAGTGTCCATATAATTCCACTTCTCAAACCTTGGGATAGGCTTGCGCTTCTTATTTAGACCCTCGTAATAAATACATATCTAAAAAAGCACCCAGAAGAACGACTCCAAATCATGCCTAAAGGAGTGTTTCTCGCCCAGAAGCACTCCTATAGCCATAAACGCTCTCATACCGGTCTTACCCCATGCTCCCGAAGGTCCTTCTCGCTTCTCTTTAATCGCGAGATCGAGATCAATTAAGAATGACTTCCAGAAGGGATTATCGTCTTCCTCATTCATCAAGAGGTTGCCTATTAAAATGTCACATTAGAGGATGCCAGCCTGCGTATATAAAGACTCATATCCTTTAATGCCACCCTCTAGCGCAGCAAGCATTGCAGCCGGAGAGCTTGCCTTATAAAGAGCCTTTCTATAGTCGCAAGTGATAACGCGTCAATGCACCCGATTCTGCATAATAGGGCGCTTAATCGGAGAGCTCGAACACAGGCGCTTGTTAGGCGGTAACGGGGCATTAGTGCAGCTAGACGACCTCTTTCTGCTAGTGCTTCGGCCTTTCCTTACACTGCCTTACACTCTAGCTACGCTTAGAGGCACCATTAGGCTTTCAGGCTTATAGTTTGTCGCTTTAGTAATATCCAGCCCCTTACGGATATTAAAGATATTATTATCTTGTCCACCTATACAAACAGTCCCATGGTAATAGTACCTGGCCACGTTAATCACTCCTTTCTCCGCTGCCTTACGTAGCAGTTTGCCTTCTTCCTTGCGCTCTAGGTACTGCCATAAGTCTTTAATAACGAGAGGTATCTTAGAGGTATTACCCTCACGGTGCGCTTTCCAGCAAGTTATCGCCCAACCGGCAATACAGGGTACCCGCTTTATAAGTTCGTCAAGTATAAGACACTTAGTCTAATTATTACGCACAACCTCAATATATCGTTTGCCGTCCGATATTAAAATAGTAGGGTTAAACCCAAGCAGCTCTTTATTCATTAAGAGAAACCCTAACATCGCCGAGGTAAATTATAGTCCGTCTTTATTAATATCAAATAGTAATAATACGATACCTCCTACCCGGTTATACTCCCATAGCCGCATAATAGATCTACAGAGGGTAAAACCTAGGACAAAGCAACAATTGTCCTAAGCGGCGAAGACTTCCCTTACATATTTCCCTAAAGCAAACTATGCCTACAAGGCTATATCGGTGTTTAGATTACTCTTTAGCTCTCCTAGTACAAGTATATATAACCAATAGCATTAAGAGCTTTCGCTGGCCATTAGATCATCCATAAAACTAATATCTAGCTTTCACTTCGCTGTAGACCCTTATAAGGGCTGCTCAGTATATGCGACAAGCTTTCGTCGTGTCTTTAGGGCGGACCCATGCTCCTCTATAAAGCCTAAAAATGAGTTAATTAGGTTATTAAACCACTCCAGGACATCATCTTACTCTGCGCTTTTAGGCCAGTCACGCCAGCCGCCCTTATCGGCGTATAGTGGATTATCCCCTTCCTTGCACTTCTTAAAAACGGCGGCGCTTACCTCTTCAAGACCTTCCACTCCCCTAAAGAATGCTTCGTATAAGCCAGGAATCCCCACGTAAAGAGGGCCTAGCTCCTCCTTTAGAACATCATCCACGTATTTCCTGTATTCGGACGAGTTAGCGAAGCTGCTTGTGTTGCGTAGATGTAGGGTTTAAACGTGGAATGGTAGCGGGCAAGGAGGAGGTGTAGACTCTATTACAATGGCATAGACCTTTTCCCAGATGACCTCGTCAGGTTAAATCCGAAAGATCGCATTTAGAAGAGGCAGGAACCGTTCAATATCGAAGTCATCGGAGTTAACAGCTGAATTAAGTCTCAACAGATCACCAAGGAGGTTTTTGTTGCCACCGTTGGATGGCAATAAACGAGAAGCGGGAAGGCTCTGCAGCGCTAGTATCAGATCAAGCAAAATATCCTTCAGTTCTGCGAGCGTTAGATGGAAACTTGTAACAGGTACATTAGCAATTACCTTCGTCACCTATCTGGTGCAACGAGTCCAAAGAGCTAGAGATATCTAGATCCTGACAAGCCAAGTTAAATGAATCGCAAAAGTCATTCAGTCCTTCTCCGATAGGTTTCGTTTTGATTATCTCTGATCGGGAGAGATTCGCCATCTGGGTGAACGCGCCGAGAGCTACGTCGGGAGGGCCGACGTGGCAGGCGGGTAGGCAGACGAGGAGGGGAGATTAAAGAGGCTAGTATATAACGGATGGTATGATGGCAGATAAGTGTAGCGAGGTCGAGTACATGTCAGGCGTCTTGCAATGAGGAAATGACCACGGAGAAAAGTGTAAGGAAGGAAGCAAGGTGCGAGCGAACGCAGGGACAATTGGGCGCGGAAAAGTCAAGCCGATCCGACGTGGCTCAGACTGAGGCTTCGCAGGGCTTAGTCAAATGCTGAGCCACGATGGCCGGGTAGGCAGCGTTTTCTGGTCTATGACTAATCATACTTATCGGTTTTAGTTTGTTCCGCGACGCGTGAGGCTCCAATGCAGCGGAGCGCCCGAGAACGGGTCAACTGTGGGGTTGGTTGTACAAGCGCCCACGAACGATTACGTGGCTCGTCCTGAAATGAGCTAAACCTAACACGCCAAACACAGATACAGTCAACCTCCTCTTACAGCGGTTAATTGACCTGTTTCCCGAAAACAGGTTCCAGTTCTCAAAACTGGATCCGGTTTTCAGAATTGTGCCCTTTATATGGTAGTTAATTGACCCGTGTCCCAAAACCGGAATCAGGATCTGGTCTCCAGAATCGGATCTGGTTTTTGGGATGGCAATTTAAGCCGGAACCCAGAATCGGGATACAGTCTTTAAAATCAAAATACGGTCTTTAGAATCGGATCCAGTTCTTAGAACGAGATCTTGTTTTCAGTCGAAACTTGGGCCAATATTAAGGGGTAGATCCTGTTGGCCACGGAGGTAGCCTTGCTACAGAGGTGCGACGGGTGCTGTTCGACATCGGTATCAGTATGGTTTCAACCTGTATCATCACTCTCTAGGGACCCCTGTAGGGGGTCAATATCTTATGTATATTAGGGCTCTTAGAGCCACCTTGAATAAACCAGATCACTCATTCAATTCTGTGTCTCTACCTACCAGCCAGCTTAAGTCATTTGTCGTGATACCTGCCTGGCTGAAAGATCCTATATTTATTCTCAACATTCCCACCCCATCAATATGAAATTCAGAATCAACTCGCACCCTAGTTACCCCACAAAACGCCGGCAGGCCATTAATTATCTAGTACTACAGTGATGTGTCCAAAGCAAAGGTCACTGCCGAGGTCAAAGCGAGCCATAATGAGAATTTTCGAAAGCAAAAGGCTAATAGATTGAAGCGAGACTATGACGCAGATTGCTATATCCTAATACGGCGCAACGATCGATTTTATATCTATACGTCCATAGATCAACCTTTATGGCCTCCAAACCCACAAGACTTGGTAGGCCCTCTTCTCTCTATTGCTATACAGACTACTAACTGCTTTGAAGGAAAATTTCTATCCTGCACTATTAGTTAAGAAGACGCCAGCACACTTTAACCAGGTTAAAGAGGGTAGGCCGACGAAGGCCAATTCTATCCTCCACTAGTAAAAGAAGACGCCAGCAGAGAGCGACCAGACTTAAACACGTGACAGGGGAACGTGGTTCTGCTCGCTTTAGACGCCAAGCTTAGTTAGATCTGCTAACTTATTGCTGATTAAGCATACAAATGCGGCAAACACTCGCCATAAAGGGCAGGGCTAGTTCTAGCTTAAATCCAACATATAAATTTCCTTCAACAAGCAAACGATACAATAACTAAAGAGCGTACCATTTAAGCCAATAAATTTCCTCTTCAATTCTGCAGACCTCTCCATCCTTAGGTTAAGCGTGCCTTCTCCTCTTAAATGCCGTAATCTTGTTTCTAGCCTTTGCAACCCGTTCATCTCCGTAATCTGAAGTTTCATCACCGCCTCTCTTAAGAGTGTGGATTTCGTTTTGAAACCGCCCAATAGTATCTCTTATTTTTTCCCGGTCACTTCTTAGGCTGTCGATCCGATCGTCAACCCTCCCTAGATGACTCATAATGTAGCGGTCGCTATTTTCAAGGCTGCTAACTTTCCCTTCGAGTTGGCTGAGCCTGTAGCTAAGTTGATTAACTAAGCTACCTAGTCTCTCCATCGCCCCTAATAGAGTAAGCTGGGGGTCGATGAGCTTTATTGGAAGGAGTTACCAAGCGGACCATATTGAGACGACTTCTTCATCTCGTTAGTGCGGGATGAATATTTCCTCACAGTTCCTTCTGCATCGGCCTCGTCGTTCTCTGAATCAAGTTAAAGTTCACCCGAGTGAGAAATTGACAATAGTTTGCCGCCGACCGCTATGCACTTCATGCCCACGAGCCTCAAGGGCATTCCTGTTCCATCGAGATTGTCATAACCTTCTGCAAATCGTTTTGCAACCAGCTGAGAGAAGAATAACTCTTCACGAGATATGGGAATTCGCGTCTGCACTTGTACCGTCTTTCCCAATCTCTAATATGACAAGGATTGAAAGAGAAAGAACGTCCTTCCAAGAATGCTTTATCGACGACTCACGCCTCCAGGAATTAATTCATGCTATTCGGGTCACGTCTAGACAGCAAGCAGGGTTTCTTCGATGTTATTTTACTTGGATGAAGCCTCTTTTTATACTGCCGGCAGAGTTACGACTCCGAATTGCGCAGTTCGCGTGGCCCTGCGCCTATCAATATGCTCCTGTGCTTATGTCTGAAACACAACGTTTACTAGAGCATATGAGAGCAACTCGGGTAAACCGGCTCCGGGAAACGCGCATACATTTTCAACACGAGATTTATGCTATCCGTTTTGCATACGCTGGCATTTCCTATATTTCTGGGTTTCAATGTACCCCTTCATCAGGTTCCCAATTGATTTGGAAGGGTGCCCAAGTTCAACGGGTCATAATAGCATTGGACGAAATGGGAGTCATCGATATTCGATTTCTTGAGAAAGGCTCCGAGACCATCGACCCACCGCTTAAAAAGGCGGGCTGGTACAAGGTACTCAGCGCGGCATCCAAAGATTCAGTCTCGGAAATGGCTGTGCAGTCGAATGTACATTTCTCACGATCTGACCTTTTTTTTCAGAGTTGCGCCATAACTAACTTTTTCAGGCTCTCTTTGTCAAAAATGTCTCCTCTTAGGATAACGACAACCTTTTATGGGATATTCCTAACCCACCTATGTTAGAATTGCAGAGCTCCTACGGTCTTCCAGCCGCTTTAAAACCTAACAGCGACTGTGAACAGTTTTCAAACCGTATGCGATATGTAGCTCTTACCGACGGTATACGTGGTCTCACGGTCTCTTGCGATCGCGCTAGCAACGTAAGCATTCATTCCCATCCTACGGATCCGGCGCAAGCGAAGGACTTCTACGAAAGAATAGAGGCTGGATGCGGAAGTAGCTTGGTATGGATCTACTTTCCCTTAGCCATTGGAGAACGCGTATCGAGAGCCTGGATTCGAGAGGTAGATAACAGCTTGAATATCTGCGATCCTGTGGTAGCTGTAAGAGATTTCTCCCTCCTACTATGCTCCGACTAACTTTAATGCTAGATCTGCACTAATTTTGGGCGACTTTACGTGTTCGGTCCTTATATTAGCCCACCTGATCATGGATCTTACAGGTTCCGGCTATTGGGGAACACATCCGACTACTCTGTAACGGCCTTCTGCTACAATGATCTAGGTGCTAGGTCGCCAGAGAGGCGCTTAAAATTCGCGGTCATATCTAACCCAGGAAATCAACATATATGCACTGCCATCCCCCCGAAGCCGCGGTTGCCAATCTCCCTGAGCCTTCCCCCCCGGGGGGCCGCTCCAAATAGGGATTGGTATTACTCAGAGGCATGTCTTGAGGATGTTATTGGTATGCAGTTTTGCGTCGATGAACATTAGCCTCACCGGCCTTGTATTGGCATTCTGGTTCACCATAGCTAGCAGAGTGAGGTCCTGGGCCAGTGGCGATTTGATCGAATAGTAAGCGAGATGTTTCAGAAACCTTTGTGCATTTATTACCGTAAGGCTTTTAGGGAGTCTAAGCCATACATCAAGGAAATTCGTTTCGATGGGGACCAGAATGGGATGACTGGCGGAGGTGATTGGGACGCAGTAGAAATGCGTGGCAAGCTCGTATGGTGGTTCAGCCTTAAAGCTTCTATAATCATTGTTCCAGATAATATAGCATAAAAGCATTGCATTATTACAAACGGATCAAAATCGTCTCTAGAAATGATTAAAGCTAACAGCCCGCTTAGAAATAACTGTAGCGAACATTACTAGCAAAATATAGTATTTTAACAACACGACCGTATGAAAAGTATTATGTTCTTAAAATAGCATGTTATAGACCTTTTTAACTTCCAAAATCTATTCTACGCTGCAGCACCGTCGTTTAATTTCACAGAACAAACCGTTCAAGCGCTACTATACAAACCTATAGCGAGCATGTAGATATCTCTTTAAAGCAACAGAAATCTACTACACTAGTTAGCACCGCATTATTATCCACTGTTATTGCCTCTACCTCCGCCTCCCATGTATCTTATTTATGGGCAGGGCCTTTGCCTGAAAGTTAGTATATAAAGGAAATCAAATACCGCTATATTGTATGCAGCGCCACAATAGTTATAAAGGACATCCGCTTTATACCAGTAAGGGTCTCCTTCTTCTGTGAATTTTGCCATCGCGTACACTATTTGGTCGTGTGGGTAGACTATAAGTCCGTTAACCTTTATCCTAGTTGGTCTAAGTTCCTATAAGTAATACTAATCTTGAAGGTGAATAACATATGGTGGAACTTGGCATTAAATACAGTTCATTATATAGTGATCGAGCAAACAGTCTCCATAATAGGTATGGTCCCAATAATTCGCTCTCTATATTTTGTCTCTAAAGCTATATTTCTTCTTATAAGAAGCACACGAATCTTTAAATTTTATCCAGTCCAACGGATAGGCACCATAACTGCTAAGTGCTACAGCACCTATCTGCTTTCTCCCGTTATAGATAGCTTTACCATTAAGACTGCGAATAGCTCTGTCCTTGCTTTCCTTATCTATGTTATAAAATATTCTTATATAAGCTGTTTTTATAAGTGCGAATATCAATAGTGCTCGCTGTTGGTTATCGACATAATTAAGAATTTCAGTTATAGAGTTAATTTCCTCACGGTATTTTGTAAGGACGTTCTGAGCTTAGTTATAGTCTATATAGGGAAGTAATCCCAAAAGTACTTATTTGTCTATGCTCTTAAATAATTTCTCGCGATCGTTATATAGTATTTCTTAGAGAAAAGCTCGGCAGATATGCGAATTTATTAACTGGCCTATGCGTTGCTGATACATCGCAATACGCGTATTGTGGTCGCCATTAATAAAACAGTTTACTTCATTTATATTAATAGATATATTAGGCCGAAGAAGTATATCGTCATCCTAAAATAAAAACATCTTTAAACAATAGAGTTAATAGGTATTCGTAATAAAGAACTAGCTTTAACCCTTTTATAGTGAGATTTACGGCGCTTAATAAAGTAGGTTTATAGGGGGTGATTTTAGTAAGGGGGTCACCTTCTTAAGGGATAACCTTTTAGTAGAAGCAATTACTAGATCTTATCTACCTCGCTAGTTTATCCGATTACTAAAAGTATATTTTACACCTAAGCTAAAAGTAATTAGTTAAGTTACTAAATATAAAATACTAAATATATTATTCTTTTCTTTAATGCTGACGCTAGATAAGGAATGATAAAACTATTACAGCTAGCTAAAATACCCTATTACCTTCTCTAAATCTTCTGACCTTTACTTTAGTGTTTTAGTTCGTAGCTTTCTACTTCTTCTAAAGCCGTTGCTCCTACTTCTTCTCTCTATACTTCTCCTTGAATAATTTCTTAGCTTATTTAAGCAGATCTTCTCTGAGATTATCCTTTAATACCGCTAATGATGCCTATTTAACAGTGCATTGTATAGATCTATCCTCTATAACGCGAAGAGCCTTAATATACTTAACTATGTAATCGTTATCCTCTCTATAACGCGGATATCTCCTTATCTTCTAAAGCCGCTTCTCCCGTTGTAGGTCCCACTCCTTTTCTCTAAATTTCGTCTTAAATAAGCCC
>Ga0307515_10005313_pt1 | contig 26184 bp, 16 predicted proteins | sample 17_EM_MG_FD_194513 | JGI IMG/M metagenome (GOLD analysis project Ga0307515, IMG submission 194513) | Populus trichocarpa ectomycorrhiza microbial communities from riparian zone in the Pacific Northwest, United States - 17_EM | ecosystem: Host-associated > Plants > Roots > Unclassified | place... | reverse complement strand
TATTCATATCTCTACTTGTTGGATATATGAATTCATTGGGATAATAAGAGGCGAGTATGATGCTGAAAGTAAAGGAGCAGATTTTTATGTCCGATTGTTTGTGAAGCAAATGATATCGATTTGTTTTGGGGTTCATATATGCATCAAATAGTGGTGAAATGGGGAAAGAAGTCGTGGGTGAGGTTGAAGAAATGGTAGTCTTACAAATAGCATTCCTTGGATTCTCGTTTTAGGTTATTATAACATAACTGTACATGGTGAAAATATTAAGTGAAAAAGTCCGTAATGATATGATATGGCTTTTGTTGAGTTAGACCAGTAAATCAAAATATATTACGATGCTTCTTTTGCTAAAAGGTTAGGGTTGAATTGATTCAAACTGTTTGGTGGAGTTTATTCTGCCTGGAGTGTCTGATGATTGGCATGGCTGTTATTAGCATTGGTCCCATTGTTGTGTCCAAGCTGAAACTATTTAGACTCTTAACACTAGACTAAGAATATGGAGGTTAACCAATCTATCCACTATTGTTGGCTTCTTATGCGAAGGGAGTCCTCTGTTTAGACTTTAAAATAAACCTAAGATATGATTACCGAGTTAAAAGATGTCTATAAAGTATGAAAAACCATTTAATGGTGTTTCAGCTGGGGGACTTATTGCTTGGGGACTGTTGGAAACAGCTTACAATAAGATTTTGTAGGAATCTGGTGATAAAATAATATGGTTTTGGTGTTTGTGGAGGGCTTAATATATAAGTTTGTGGAATGAATTTGCCCAGCTGGACCGTAGGTATATGATAAATGTGGTGTATGTAGTTCTTAGTAGCAATTTATGCTGTAAAGGAAACCACTTATATGATATTGTACATGATCAGTATGGCATTATGGAACATTCTTCATAAAATAATTGTAGTGGAAGCATCACCTACCATTTGCGATTTAATGATCGCAAACTACTTTTTCTGTTGATAACATAGTGTTTTAAATTGCAGGACCGTTCCGTTTATTTCCTGGGCACAATTATCATATCATAATTGTAAGGAATCACAGATTCTTGTGATGGATGCTAACATAATGTTAAGTTACATGATGGCATGCCGTTTCTTTTTCACCAGAATATAAATATGATTTTATATACTACTGGATGTTGCAAGGATGTCTTTTGTTCCCCTACGTTTTAGAGAATAGGCAACACTGCGCTGTGGACAATAAAATGGATCTAATTGATTTTTGTCCTCTGTCCAGGTGCCCACGCCTTCGAAGACTTGTTTTACCAGCATGGAACCGAGTGGAGACTGTAATGATCAAAGCTATTGATTTATGGAAAGATCTTGAATCCCTGACAATGCCAAGCATAGTGAATTCCCCTCGTCTTGTTCAGGCAATTGCTACTAATTGCAGGAACTTTAGTGAACTCAAGATCATGGGACCGTTTGACATTTATTTTGCATCCTCACTCGCTACCTATCTTCCAACGTTAAAAGTTTTGAGCCTCCGATGTTCAAAGCTATACAAGGACACATTGATCTTCATCTTGGATAATCTGCGGTGCCTAGATGTGCTCAACATATCGCATTGCCTTCTAATACAAATCCCACCACCTCCTGCACCAGGAAGAATAGTTAGGCGGCTTGATAAAACTATCCTGGAGAAAGCTTCTCGGTTACGCAAATTCTTAACCTGCATGAGAGACACTTGCATCATGTGTCAACGGACAAGAAATGATGAAGGCCTCATGCGTTGGTACAAGTATGAAAAAGGGCTATGGAAGGAAGATGAGGTCAGGTCTCTTGCTCTTTGATTTGAGCTTTCCAAGATCAAATTTCTGTGGGGTAGAATGTATCCTTTTTCTTGGTTATTCTTTCACTTTATGCCAGGAACAGAATAAGACAATGTTGAAGGAAGCAACTCAGGGCTTCCTGTCTATTTTATGTTAGTTGTGGTGATAAAAAGCCAAACTCTGGGTAGTTGTAGAGGGCTGAAGATTTTCTGTTAATGCTCGTAGATGTGTGTATGTGTATATATATGCTAAATTGCACTGTTTTGTTGTTTTTAGGTCACCCTTTATTTATTTATTTATTTTTCCTGATATATAACATAGTCTGTACCTCTTAACTTCCTTCCAGACATTGAATGTAGGCTCATTTGCTAATATAATATTGCCAGCGTTGAATATACACTCAACCGATACTTGAACTGGTCTTGTATAAACATAATTTTCTCCTACAATTTTCTGTGCTTAGAAGTTGAAAATCCCAGTTTTTAGTCGATTTCCAGATTGTTCAGCAGTCAAATTCCAAACCCATAACAGTCCTCACTGCAATTTTCTCCTTGTTGATTCATAGATTGATGGACAATTTGCATTGTTTAATAAAATTTATGTCTTGTGAAGGACAAGTTTGAAGAACATGTGGGCAGAGACGAAGATGAAAATCTTAAGCATTTGTTTTTTAATTTTTATAAAATTTCAAATCATTTACTTCACATAAATATTGGAAGTTGATAATGTACAACAAGTTATTTATAACTAATCTTTTATATGTTTTCCTTTTGATAATAATAATAATAAAAAAACTCACACTATTAATTATCATAGTTAAGGTATTGATTTAGATGATAACGTGTCATTTGAGTTATTAATTAGGGTTTGAATTCAAGGAAATATCGAGAGCTTTTCGTGAATAATCCAAATAATTGATTTAATATGTAATTGAAAAGGGGATTAGTGAGGGAAAGCTAGCCAAATGTAATTACTATTTTTTAATCTAAAACTTCTATTTGTAAAATCTAGACCAGTTCAACAAGTGATTTGAGACCCAGTTAACCCAGGCCTTGGACATATTCGAGTTAATGAAAAAGGAGATTTTTCAGGAAATATAGCTCATATCTGTTGCAATATATATATATATATATATATATATATATATATATATATATATATATATATATAAACATGTTTGACTCGTTGACCCAATTATTAGGGCTATAATCAACCTTTAATGTTACTTTTTTTTTTATTAAAACAATATTATTTTAAATTTTTTAAAAACAAATTATAAGATCAATCCTGCTCCCTCTTATCATAGATTGATTCTTGAGTTGATTTTACATGTGTATTTTCATGTATAGAATAATTTTAAAATTATTTATTTGAAATTAAGAATCTAATTAAGTGAGCTTGTTAAATCAAATTCATGCATAAATCATGATAAAAATAGGTTAGCAAGCTAGCTTGGCTTACCCAGCAACACATGATTTTTACTTTATTATTTTAAAATATTTAAGCTTACAAGTATTAAATAAATTAAATTATAAATAAAAATATTTTATGGTGTGGTATACAATATTTAAAAAATTATATGAAATAAAAATGTTTTACTAATAATTTTTTATTTATTTTTTATTGAATATATTGTATACTTTTATAATAAAACATTTATTTTTATCTACCCAAAAATAAACTTTTTTTATTTTTTTCCCATAAAATAAATAAACAAAAGGAAGAAACATTTTTTTATCTACCCAAAGTGATTGTAAATCTCAAATATTCATTATTTCAGACCAAACCTCACGGCTCTCTGAACTGATAAATCCCTCCCTCCCTCCCCTCTAAAAACAGACAAAAACATGGCTTTGGAACTATGGGAAACACTCAAAGAAGCCATAACAGCATACACAGGACTATCACCAGCAACTTTCTTTACAGTTGCAGCTTTAGGGTTAGCTGTCTACTATGTGGTATCAGGCTTGTTTGGTGGGTCTGATCATCATCAACATGTTCCAAGACAATCTGAAGAGCAGATGCAACCTTTACCTCCACCTGTTCAACTTGGTGAAATCACTGAAGAAGAACTAAAACAGTATGATGGTACTGACTCTAAAAATCCCTTGCTTATGGCTATTAAGGGTCAGATCTATGATGTTTCTCAAAGCAGGTAAAGTTCCATCTTTTTGTGGTCTTTTTGGTTGTTTTTGACTTCTGAGCGGTGAAAAATAGTGGGTTTGTATTCTTTTTTGAAGTGATGAGATTATTGTGTGTTTTGGGTCAAAGGGTGTTTCGAGCTTATTGATTTTGTGAAATTTTGGGATTTTTGTTTGAAGTCTTAGTTGATTCCAGGAAATCAATTTTCTTTTCCTTGTTTGACTTTTTGGTGATCTTTGTTGATCACTTTTTTATTTCTCTATGGTTGTTGCTACTTTTTTGCTACTTGTTTGTGGTGAGTCTCTAAAAGAGATGCTACTTTTTTTAGTATGGTCGTTGAAAGGTTGCATTTTTTCAAATCCTTTTTAATGGATTATATGGTGAAGTTGAAGTGTAAATCTCCCCCTTTTTCCTCTTGTGATAAAAAGACTTGATGTTGATACATTATCTGGGCAATTTGATTGGTTGTGTGGTCTTCTTCTCTTATTTTGTTTGTGTTTTACTTGTTTATGAGCAATGTTAAGGTATGGTTTGATTTTAAGTGATGGGGTATTCTTTGTGGTAACATGGATGGGGCTTCATTCAGACATTGACCAATACGTAGAGGACTAAAATTTTGCATTCCAGCACTCTTTTTCACAACCTTTTGTAACTTGGATTGCTAAAACCTAAAACAAATTTTGTATATTATCAGAAGTTTATTCTTAACAGTTCATTTGCTGCAGCTAAATGAATGATCTTCAGTAGGAAGGTTTTTGGCGTGATTCTCACTTTGTATTCCCTGTTGCTTCTTTGTGAGTGGATTTTAGTGGTCGACCACTGGGTTTGATATGAGACATTTCTGAATCTCAAGTCTGCTGACCTGCTCATCTTCAGCGTTTGGCAAACATTTATTTTTGTTATATGTGATGAACAAGCAATGACTAGAACCCTTTTTGGGCATGATTTAATCAAATCTTGAATGCAAACCATTCCTTTGTTTACAACACGCTATCTGATAGACTAATAATTACAATCACATCATGCTTCTTATATGGATATGGCCTGACACCTTAGAGATACAAAGACCCAGAAGATGTGTTTGTCATTTTTTTTTCCAGTGACTTGTAGTGATATGTAGTGTATGTTAACATTGACCATGAATTATAATCTTATCAGCTGAGACCTGAGAGTTGGCTATCAATCTAGTATGAGACCGTGAATTCTGTGCATTAGGATTTGAAACTGTTATGAATTGGTGCTGAAACTTGTAAACTTGCTATACATTATTTGTTACAGGATGTTCTATGGACCTGGTGGACCTTATGCATTGTTTGCTGGAAAGGATGCTAGCAGAGCTCTAGCAAAGATGTCTTTCGAAGATAAAGATTTAACTGGTGATGTCTCTGGTCTTGGTCCATTTGAATTGGAGGCCTTGCAGGATTGGGAATACAAGTTCATGAGTAAATATATTAAGGTTGGAACAATCAAGAAGACGGTTCCAGTAACTGATGGAACCTCCACCAGTGAACCTGCTGCAGAGGCTACAGAAAGCGATGTTGCTAAGCCAGCTGAAGATGTTCCATCAGTTGCTGCACCTGTTGAAACTCCTGCTGGTGGTGAATCCAAGGAAGAGTAATCTTGCATTTATGGCGAAACAATCTTTAATGAAGAAAGAGCTGTTTGAACACATGTTTTTGGCGAATCTAGCCATTTATATTATGTATTAGCTTACATTTCTCAGTCTAGAATACTCGTGCTATAATCTTGCTCTAATTTTCAGTCTGCTATTTAATAAATTGGTCTTTTAAAGTGTGGAGATTGAAATTGTAACTTGTGTTAATTTGATTGTGCTAGTTGCCCCGCAATCGTTGTGGTGGATTTATTTTACATGTGGGGTTGCCTAAGCATTATTTGAGCTCTGTAAAAGTTGGATAAATTGTTAATAAGCAATAAAAATGTTGATTTTCTGCATCATTTGCAATACCCTATGTTGTGTTTATCCTCCATTTGTAAATCTGCTTAGATTATGCTTAGTGATCTGAGAAACAAAAATATGAAATTGAAAATCTTTTTATTCCATCTGAGTCTATTTCATAAATCCCAAGCTATGCCGAATGTGCTTGGTGATCCGAGAAGCAAAGATAAGAAATTGAAAATCTTTTTATTCCAGTAGTCATTCGTAAAATCCTTAGCTATGCCGAGCCCCGCTGCTTCTCTTACGCATGCCATGCAATTCCCATTGAACGACTATACAATCCCTTTATGATTTTCATTTTTTACATGCTGGCGATAGATTAGGTCCTCCATTCATGATGGCAAGGTGGTATGGGTTTGCTGTGTTTCCCAGAAGTTTGGCTTGGTAGCAAGCTGGGAAGTCTGCATAAGCTTCCAAGCCAGGTTCACGAGGGGGGTTCTCGTTCTTAACATGAACCTGAATGTTGGAAATGAAACCAGTCTTGTTGAACTCTGGCGGCTCAAAGCTACCACTTCCCATGGTTGGCAGAGGATCATTTGCAGGATCGTAGACCTGTCCTCCAAATTGTCATCTGATGCAAAATCACCTCAGCCTGTGACAATGATTTTGGCTCTAACTTGATCAGCACCACCATGGACTTCTAACCACCAATTTCCGTTTCATCCGGCAATCAGATACAAGAATGTGTTAGATATCAGAAAGAAATTCCATTGATAGAAAATTTTCCAAGTACATATAAAATTATAGTGTTACCTGACGAACTTGAAACGTCACCAAATATCGAAGCCTACCGTATGTTGACTGGTTTAAAATTTCTAAACCTAGATAAGATTGAGGACTGACTTGAACGAAACCAGGGCAACGAAGATCATAGCATCCACTATTCCCATTGTTGGCCTCCATTGTTGCAAAAGAAACTGCATTACTATCATCATCAATTCAAATGCAGAATCAAAATATTGAAGTACAAGATTTCTTTTAGGGGCATACGGTCCAGAAGCTGTAAGTTCGCGTTTTGTTGTCTCCATATATAATCCAGGATTCACCTAAAGCATGCCCCCAAAAGGATAAAGAATTGTATTAAAGGCATTGGTAGTTACAGAAGAGAAAGGCATGCAAGGAAAACTATTTAGAACATTGTATGAGTAAAGAAAACAGTTTACTTACGACCCATCTATAGTGTATTCCATCAAATTGACCTTTAAGATCATTTCCTAGTAAACTCCAGCTCCACTGTATTGGTTGGGAGTCACAGTTTCATTATATATATACTGACAGATCCTATGAGTCCATAAAATTGAATAGATGGGTCTACAGCAGTTTGAGCCGTCACAAACTGCATTAAAACTCCTAAATTACATCAATGTTAACAAGAAATATGGTGAGGGGAGGTGGCTACAAAGGAAAAGAAAATTGCTATGCTTCAGCTGTTGCATATGTAAAGGTCGACTCACATAGCATCTTATGCCGTTCGAAACAAATGAAAGATCTGCTGAAGGGAGTAATCTTGATAGAGATTTTACTCTCATTAGATCTTTCTCCTGATGGGAACAGTTCTCGGTGGACATTCCACCCCCATTCGCGGGCTTGTTTTCACAGATTCTGACTTTGCTGTCGTAAATTCTTTCAGCTGAGAACTGAGCCACAGCTGCTAACAACATTGAATGCGAACAAGATCATGAAATGCAAAAGAACTCCAATGATTATTGCAAGCCATTCGCTAAATCTTATACAAACCTGAATTGTGTGGTTTCTAAGCAAGGGATGATCAAAAGCAGGTTGCTTGTAGATATCAATGCAATCGATAACACTATCATCCTTATTAGGAGTTGGATATCAATCAATCATTAACACTGCCATCCTTGTCCAGTCCAAGAAAAAGGAAAACAAAGATATGGTAGTGTATTGACAGCATTGATATCTTACTCCTAATAGGTGGTTTGTTCAACACCTTGAGTTGTCTATCTAGCTCCAAGTTTTCCTGCTAGCATATGAAGCTTAACCTTCCTTCAAACATGAAACTCAAACTTAGCAAAACAAGAACAACACAGAATCAAAGATGCCATTATAGTGCACAAAGAGGAGAACAACTCCCTTAGGGATTCAGTTTTACTGATCTCTATTGATGGATTACATGGATTAATCCAACTGCCCTACATCTTGACACACATTGGATGTCTTTATCTTTGTTTTCCATAAGAGGATTGAAAAGGAAGTATAACTGCATAATTATGACCATTGTTAACTAATAATGGCAACATGCTAAAATGCCTCTAGGCTTAGAAACCGACTAGATCATTTGATTTATTAAATTTTTTTTAACATAAAAAAATAAAAACATTCAAGTGTTGCTAACGTTTTTCTAGTAATATTTTTTTAAAATTATATTGAAATTCATCTAACGTTGCCTAAATAACTTAATGGTTCCAAAGATAAGCCGGATAACCAGTGAAAATATAGTTTTACTCACAAAAATTCAAAACCATCTTTTAAAAATAATAATTGAAATGACAACATATTGGATCGATCTAGACCAACTTGGTTTAACCGGTCAAATCCGTGACCCATATTATTAGACCATGATAACCTCATATAAAACAAATAAAAATAAATTATGAAACTCAATTTCTAATCAACACATTGTTGAAAAATGTAATCAAGAAAAATTAATAAAAAATAACATGGGTTAACCTATCAAGCCCCTGACTTGAGTCATGAGACCGAGATAACCTCATAGAAAATAAATAGAAAAAAAATCTAAGTCAACCTGGATTAACCTGACAAACCCCGACCAAGGTTATGAGACTGTGATAATTCTACAAAAAGCAAATTAAAACAAGTTATAAAACCTAGTTTTCAATAAACTCAATGTTGAAGGATAAAATTGAAAAAAAAATCAATCTAAAAACAAGATACAATAAAATGACCCGAGTCTACCCGGGTTAACCCGCAAAACATGTGACCCGAGTTATAAGACTAGGATAACCTCTTAAAAAAGAAAACAAAAACAAATCATGAAACTTAATTCATAATCAACTCAATGATGAAATTAAAAAAAAATCAATTAAAAAAAGGCAAAAAAAAGTCAAATGGATTAACCTGCAAAATCCATAACCCGAGTCATGAGATCGAGACAACTTCATAGAAAGCAAACCAAAATAAATCATGAAGCCTAATTTTTAATCAACATAATGTTAAATGATGAAATTGAAAAAAAAATATTAATTAAAAAAAAACTCGAGTCAATAGAGTTAACATGTCAAAGTCGTGAAACAGGTTATAAAACTGAGTTAAAGATGTATAAACCAAACCATAATTAGTTTATTGTTAATTAGCTATCTAACCCACTCTCCGCTGCGGGTTGTAAATGTTTTCTTCCAGAAAAATACTGGGTATACAGGCTACTTTGAAGTGTTTTTTTACATAAAAAAATTCAAAGTAAAAATAAAAAAATATATACAATCATCCAATTAAATAAATCGATAATCATCTTTGTAAATAAACAAAAAAAGAAGAGGAAGTTAACAACAACCAAAAGAGAAATTAAAAAAATTAAGAAATAAATGTAGATCAACATATTCAATAACACAAAATAAAACATTTAACCGATTGTGTTTACTAAACTTATTTATTTAAATCAATAAAAGATAAACTCACACAAAAACAACATGTGACCTAAAAGATAAAAACAAATAAAATTAATTGAATAAACTTACACTAAAAAAAAATATAACGAAAGGCCAAACATATTAGAAATATTATTTAAAAATAAATATTTATTTTGAAAAATAAATTTCATTTTTATATATTAAAAAAATTATAGATGAATTAGAATAATATCTTAAAAATCAAACACAAACAAAACAATTTAAAAAAAAAAACTTGTATTAAAAAAAGACAAGCAAAACTCGTGACTTAAGATATGAGACTGAGATAAACTCATAGAAAATAAATTGAAGATAATCACAAAACCTATATTTAAAAAAAAAACTAATACAGAACAATAAGATCATACAAAGTTGAATCCCCAACAAATTAAATGTCAAAAGAAAAAACCAGAAAACAAAATCAATTACACAAAATGATCTAAATAAAATGAGGATGAAAATAAAATAAAATAAAATAAAAACATATGAGAAATGTAATTGAAGAACTAAATTGAAAAAAAAAAACAAAACTTCTATAAAAGGAATAAGAACGAAGTAAGAAATTAAAAGAATGAAGACTAAAATAGAAAAAACAAAAAAACAAAAAGAACAATCATGCATTTTATCTGGTAGGAGAGATAAAAGAAAGAGAGAGAAAACCACTAGCAACAATTTGACCATCATATATCGTGACGCAGCACACCATGTGAAAGAGAACATGGTGGCGCAACCAAAGAGACGACAAAAGATTAGGTTTGGCCACCAGGTGGTGTCAAACATGCCGCCTAAATGGCGTGAATGTCATTCACTCATTGGCGCATGCCTAGCATGCGAAAGCAACTTTTTTATTAAAAAAAAATTAAAAGTCAAGGTGAAAATACCAAAACACTCATCATGACCTTGTTAATTATCCAAAAACTTGTGTGAAAGTATAAATATATCCCTAAATAAAAACTTTATTTTTTGTCTTTTCTAAGATCAAATTCCTATTTTTATTGTACATGAAGAATGGTAAAACCCAGAAAACCCTAGCCCAACAACCTAATTTTTTTTTATCCTTGGAGTAAATAAATAATTTTACCTGTTAAAATATTATGAAAAGTCAAGAGAACTCTTGGTCAACACTTCTAAATTTTACTGACTTCGAGAGTAAAAACATATTTTTATTGTGTAAAAATTAAAAAAAAAATAAATACCCTGAATAATTTTTTAATAACCAATAAATCAGGAGAAAAAATCAAAGCACCCTCACAACCAACGTCACCGTTTCTTCCGCTTAAAGGAAAAATTTTAATTTGACTAGTAATCCATGTGTCTATTGTTACGGTGAAACAGTCACATCATATATATTTTGTTAAATTTAATATGGTAGGCCCAAAACTTGCCTACTTGTCAATCAATGGCCCCACCTCAAGGATTTCTTACAACTACAAGTTTCTCCTTCTGATCCAGCGGGTTACTTGTGTCTTGGTGATTGGTGTTTTGTTTCTTGAAATCAACGACTAGTTTGCTTCCCTTCTGAATATTTGCCCCCACCATAAGGAATTAAATCTACTCTGCCAAGCTCTCCATGCATGGTTCCTGTTCAAGTGCGCTGGAAGTCTAAGAGAAGGCACAACTTGCAAGTTATAATAATGAAATTAGAAACTGGGTTGAGGTAAGCACTACTGCACATTAGAGCCCTTAAATCATTGCTTGCCTCAATTTTCCTCTCCAAGTTATAATCAATAGCTTCCTCTGTGTCCTGGGGCAACTATTGCACGACAGTGAGCCTCAAAAATCTCATGGAGGTATCCTATGATTTGAAGTGTGGTGGGGATTCATTTAATGGATATTTATTTGAATGTGTATCGTATCTTTTAATATATTTTCTTGAAGAAAGTATAATTTAGACTGTTTATAAATCTATATCATTGTTTGGTTGTTAAACCAACCCGGCTCATCGGAAGATCTGAATCGGACTTAGATCAAGTTTTACAAGAAATAAAAAGGTTTATTTTGGGTAACCTAGTCAAAACTCAGTTGACCCACAACTCTATTTTAACTTCTTTTTTTTAAAAAAATAAGTTAATCATAGTTAATCCGATTTAATCCCCACCCAAGAGGGTTGCACAGATACACCAACTAAAGCCAACTGTTTGACCACAGTTATGGCTCTTTAACTCTTTTGAAGAAGGAAATTTCGCTTTCTTTGTGCTGGCAGTTTGAAGGTGATCATCGAGCTATCTCATCAAACTTCAATATCAAATGCGTACACTTTATTTATTGCTTTGTTCCCTCAATGCAAAGGCAGTGCGCAGGATTTGTCTCGTAATTCCTGCCCTGCCAGCTAATTTCATGTTTAATACCTCAAATCATTTCCTATTGCCAGATTTCAACTCTCTCGATCATGGGAAATTAAAAAAAGAAATTATGAAATATTAGTTAAAGCATGAATGATCCATCTCTAACCAGATCGAAGAGATGATATCAATCTACGTAGATGCGAAAATTAGTTCCAGCAACTGATTTTGTACTTAGATGAAGACAATCTTACAAAGAAAAATCAAATGAATTGTAGGGCTTTCAACATGCACTCATTACCCCAATCCTAATGGTCAGAGCAGTTAGAGATGAATCATTTTGTTTCTTGAAAAACTTGGCCATTTCTTTTAACCCTTTTACGGGAACTCGTGGTTGTCAATTATATGAGGCAGGGCTAATAGAAAATGGGTTTTCATGTCTTTCAAATATGATTGATTGTTAATTTTGGCCCTATCGTCCTTCCCATCAGGCTGCCTGATCCCCTTATAAGTAGACTTTAGACCCACTAGAATTACTCAAAGCTGCCTGTTTCCTCTGCCTGAAAACCCTCTCAAAGAAGCTCCTTCTCAACAGCCTCCCTCATCAAGACTCAAATCATGAGGACTTATAGCCCTTTACTTTCGCTTCTAGTTTTCAGTACAATCTTGCTAGCCTCGCTCCATTCTTCTACTTGTAGGCATGTCAGCTGGACTACCTATGAAGAAAAACAGCAAATTAACACCAAGTATCCTCTTCCATTTCCACAGTATGATCTGCCTGGTATTTCTCACACCGTGAAATCCAAAGATGACAAGGTCAACAAATTGTTTGGAGGATCTCATAAGGCTGTCCCAGGTGGACCTAATCCACTTCATAATTGATTTGGATTTCTCAATTTTTGTAATCTGTTTCCATGAGAAGCTCCCAGTGTTGTCCTGGAGACAGAAAAATGCACTTGGTTCTTGTCAAGAATGAAAGAACCTTTGTGGTTCTTTCATTCTTTCCTTGAACCAAAGTTAGATTCAGTTGTAAGAGTACATCATGGATTAATTACCATGTTGAAGTTGTGTAGTGCTAATCTAAGCTCATTTTGTTTCTCACGAGCCTGTTGCAGTAGTAGTAGCAATTGTAAACTGTGCATCGAAGTATGAGGCTCCGTTTCAACCACGTGAAAAGCATCAATTCGATACTTTTGATGGTTGAAACGTGATTTCAAGCTTAGCCAAACGTATATTTAAATGATGATCATACAGTTCAGTCGAAATTATCAACTATATGATCAATTATCTTTTGTTATCTTGGATTGCTTCAAGAAAATTATATATCTAGCAAATATGGTGTTCAGATAGCAAGGAGATAGCCAGTGATCAAAGCACTGATTACCCAAGGGGGCAGTGTAGCCTTTTAGGTGGGACTGGAGAAAAGACTACAAAAACTAGGCTGAGGTTGACAGTTGACTTGTTAGTTGCTAGATTGCAACCTTTTTTCTTCTTTTCTCATCCTTTTCAACCTAGAAAGTGGATCATGCATGCATACAAATCTACTACCTTGTTTAATACTATTTACAAATGTCGAAGACAATCATTCTTGGCATCTTGCATCAGTAATCCATATGGCAGAACACGAGTAGTATCAGCACTTGTTCCAAAAACATTTTAGTATTGGACTGCCGTCTGATAGTTAAACCATGAATTCATATTGGCAGGAAATTAACTGAAATATTCTAGCTATGAACATCCACTCCCGAGTCCCTATCTGCTTGTTGGTAGGATGATGGTCAGATGTGCTTGATGGTATGGAAAACTTAAATGAAACTAACTGGAAATATCTTGAAATTAATCATGTGGATGACTAACTTAACATAGAACAGAAAGATATGAAATCTTCACATTGATCTGTGTTATATATGCATGGTAAACATTATTAAAGAGTAATTTAATTCGGAATAAATGCCCTCCAAGAACTAGCTCAAGGCAGTGAATTAAGTCAGCAGTTAACAAGGTGCATCATAACAAGTCCCGAGGGGTAGTTCTTGTGATCAAGGAGGTTTGTTCCATCTCTGAACTTTTTGAAGACGATCTTTAAAACCAGCATCTAAGAGAAATTTATTCTTCCGATTACACCAAACCGATATGAGGACATGCTTTTAGTATTTTTTCGAGAAAAGATTTGATGCAGAAACTGGCTCGAGGATACCATTATCGTCGGGGGGGAAACTGATGCATCATATTGAGCTCAATTCTAGACAGGATAAGTTGTCCGAACCCATTTTTCTTATTCACAGTTCACCAACTATATCATAAGATTGGTACAAGTGTCATGCTCTGTTACTTTCTGCATCATCTTCATCTTAGAGATTGGTTATTAATTTATTTTTTCCCTAGCAAAAGCCCACCCTATGTGTAGTGGGTGCCCACCTACTCCCTCAGCCATCCTCCTGCCTCTTCAAGATTCCGAATTATGCTTCATGCTTGATTAGTCCAACCTCACCAGATTAAATTTTCACAATATTTAAGGTGTTGATTTTCGTGTAACCTTTTATGTTTATTTCATTCATAATAGAAAAATTGCCGCAGGTCAAATCACTTCACACGCAAAAAAAACAGTGAATCGACTTCATTTCTAGCTGTGTCGATTGATCCTTATGTCATCTTGTCCTGGCTAAGTTGGCGAAGCCTGCACGCTGACACAATCAACTTGGAGTTATCAGGTTTAACAAATACAAAGCCGGTGAACTGGTGATCTCTACTTTGTTTCCCTAATCTACAGATTTCACGTCTCGCAGTGTAATGTTCTTAAAATTCAATAATTCATAAAATTGATCGCAAAAAATAACACATCGAGAGTTTATACAAGTAGCTAAACCAATCTAGTTTATATAGGAGAAACTAAACTGAAATTAACTAGTAAAAAACATAAAAAAGAAATTCAAAAATAGATAGGGAGATAAAGAAAATTAAAAAAAGTAGCATCTTCTAATTTTCATCTAGGGAAAAGGCACTTAGAATACTCTGACAAAATTTAAACGCGATTCAAATTTTAAAGAAAAAAATTAAATTCATTTTAACGCGTTCAAACTTCTTCTTCTTGGACTTAATTTTATCCGGAAAATTTGGAAGCATTGCATATTGCCTTTTTGCGAGACAACAACAGAGAGCATATACCATTCTTTTTCTTAACAAAAACATTACATTGTAACAAAATATTGTGGATTTTAGCGTTTAAATTATGATATATGTACTAATAAACCTCCAAGTGGCATGAAGGGTCAACACTCAACACCAGTAGTATTCTGATAAATTATACCAAAATTGGCTTGTGCATTCCGTAGTCAGCCTAATTACGGAGAAAAATATTTTATTCAGGAAAGGCCTTAAGACTCTTTTCAGAAAACTATAAATAATTAGGTGAAAGTCATGCTTTTTGCTTCACAAAGTGTTCTACCACACAAAGTCTTCTTGTAGGACTTGAAAATCTGCCATGTTTAACCAGCCTGGGACCTGTTTTCGATCCATTAGGTTTTGAGATTCAATTCTTGCATGTATTTTCAGGAGAAATTTTTCCTTTAAGTGAGTACTGTAAGGCTCGGTGCCTTTCTCAGGGTGCTATTTAACTTCTTGAAAGAAATCATCATCAGCTTGTGTTGCTCATGGGGACGGACCGAATCGATCAACACTACATGCATATGTAATAACATTGTGCAGCTTTGGTTTAACTTATTTTTTGAAGTATTTTTTATTTTTTTTCATTTGAAAAGATATTAAATCGATTTATTAATATAAATAAAATAAAAAAAACATCATTTTAATATATTTTCAATTAATTTTTTTAAAAAAATATCTACATGCTACAGTACCAGACCACATCCAATTTATATAATAATTTTCAAAATTCAAACTCATTTTGACTTGTTCAAATGTCAACATGTGATTTGAGAGAGTTAAGCCAGATGTGCCCTCAACGAAGTATTTGAAAAATTCTGGATTGATAATGTATGAATGTCAAATGTTGAAGGAAAAAAAAAGAGGCCTGGCCTGACAATTGACATGGCTCCCCTATAAATAAACTTAAGAACCTGCCTCACCAGACACAAAAACAAGAAGACTGCCTTGTTCCTTCTTCTATAAAAATCCATTATCCCGTCTATCAACCTCTCTACCCCACCATTCACATCATGAAAAATAAAAATTCTCACACACGGGGCTTGTAGCTCAGTGGCCTTGGCAGGCTTTGCTCTGTCTAAGTGCCCTGGTTCGAGCTCTCGTGTATACTCAGTACTTGAGGGTCTAGCTGCTGTGGTCCATCGTGGACTTGTTCCGTCCCCTCTCCCGGGTTCGACTCTCTATGTGCACGTCTGTCACCCCCGCGGTGCCTTACCTGTTCCTGGGCTTGCAGGATGTCCAGTGGGCCGTGGAGAATAGTCGTGGTGCGCGTAAGCTGGCCCGGACACCCCACGTGAATCAAAAAAAAATAATAATAATAAATAAAAATAAAAATTCTCAACTGTTCCTCATTTTCCTGATGGTGTTCCTGGTACTACTCCATGGCACCACTTGCCGCGATATCAAACGATCTATCGGAAACGGAGAAATAGAACAAGGGTCCGAAACCAAACATTCTTCTACGTTTCTGCAAGCCCGTTCTGCCATTTTTAAGGCTTCAGAATCCAGCAATAACAAGATCAAGGAAGTTCACTCGGTATCACGCAGGCTTGTTCCTAGTGGACCAAACCCACTTCACAATTGATTGGATCAACATGATTCCATTCTGTTCTCATTTATTGAACTACAAAATACTGTTTTTTTTCTTAGTTTTTTAGAATAATCTACGCATAATTTCCCATGTTAGATCATTTCTATACATCCAGTTTTGAAGACTACTATATTAAAGCTTTTTTTTCTTGGTGAGGACTATACAAACTTAGTGCCTGTTTAGGAATGACAGCGAACCTGTATTTTTAAATGAAAAGCATTAATTTTGATGCTTGCACGCAGGTACAGGTGCAACCTCGTTCCGAACGGAGCATTACTAGAATAATGGATTTCAAGAAGTAGCTAGATAATTCTGTTTTGACCAAAATTATTGATCTTTGTATTGGTTTAATTATTTATGAATAGGTTTATTATCCTATGCTATGATATTCCTTTGCAGCAAGATTCTCTGGATGATCATGAACAACTCTTGAATTGTTTTGTTTTTCAAATGCTTGCAGCCATTGTTCCTGGCCTCCTGCCCTCAGTTCATGTACCTAGATTACTCACAACTGCATCTTTCCTATTTTTTTTTTTTCCTCACCATGTTCTTATTTGTTAAGTACATTGGCTCACTACATAAGGGCCCATTATGCATTTGAAAACTACTCAAACATGCTTCAACATGCTCGTTCATCAAATTGCATGTCATTTTCAATCCCAGAATCCAAATTGCCCCAGGAGCCTCTTGCATCAAATATCTTGATCCATGGAGCTAGGGTTTATAAACTTGGATAGACAGCAAGCCAACCCGAGACCTGGATCGTTTTAAATTGAAAACAGAGGAGTGACCCGGCCTGATCCGGTCAAAAACTTGAGTCAACCTATAACCTAGTAAACTCGAATAAAACCCTGTCGTTAACTCGTTGATTTTTTTTTAAAGAATCTAGTTGAAACAACATTGTTTTGATTTAAAAAAAAAATAAGATCAACTCGGATTAAGCTTCTTAATTTGTGGTTCAAATCTTACTACTGAGTTAATAATTATATAACGAAAATATGGTAATAATAATTTTTTTTTAAAAAAAAAGGCAGACGTAGGAGTGCAATTCAATAAGACAAGCATATAAAAAAGTAACCAAAAATAGTGAGCTATCAAAATCAATGAAAAAATAAGAGCAATTGATGGAACAAGAAGAGAATCAACGGAAAGAATGAAGAAGGTTTTTTTTTATTATTATTGACTCCTGAAATTGCTCTTTTTGTTTCCGTAATTTATTTTTGATGTGACACATTTGTGTCCAAGTTCGCAGTCCATGGCTTTAATGATATCATCACAAGTACAAATTTATCGAACAGCATTCACGAAGACGAAACATTATTTTGACTTTCCCATAGTATTAAAAATATGATAATTTCATATAATAATCACTTGATTTTATTGTTTTTTAAATATAATTTAGTTAGTGATGAGTACCAAAATTTAAAATATTTAAGAATAAGAGTGATATATTAGATGATTGGTTAATTTTTTAATTTAAGTAATATAATTTATATTTTATAGTCAAAGTATCTGATGACCTGATATGAAAAGTCTAGAGGATTTGTAAGTAGTAGTAGGTGATGTTCGGTAATGCAGGTAACCAGTAACTGTGGTAGTAACAGGTGATGACTGATAACTCAGATGATCAGGGGTGGTACCTGTAAAAAGTCATTTTTGATGGATGTAATGACTCTTTAATGGTAAAGTCAATAGCTTTGTGGAGAGAGAAAATGCGATGATATTTTAGAGATATAGACTCTGAAAATATGTATGCTAAAAATATTGAAAATAAAGAAATTATGAACCTTTGACTTAAAGGATTCATGGTGTATTTATAGCTCATGAATCCTTTTCTTTTATGGGGAGGGGGTTGAAGTGTAATTTCATCCTTGTGATATTTTGAGTTGTATTTTACTCAAAATAATACATATTGGATCAGTATAAAAATATTGAGGAACCCACATAGGGTTCGAGAAAAATTTTATGGTGAGTGTTAGGCTTAGGCAAGGTGCCCGGGCCATTAAAGATGAAAGTAGGTCTAGACACGCTACCTGGATTCAAACATGCTAGGCTCAGGCGTAATAGCTCGAGTCCACAAGGGCAATGAGATGCATGCCTAGCACTAGCTGGGCATACGCCCACTGAGGTGCACTGGGTGTGCATGCACTATATAATGCCCATGCACTAGGCATTCATGCGCCCATGTTCCTAGTGTGTAGGCTCATGCTCCTTACCCGAACCTATATTTTTTGAATTTTTTTCTCTTCGTAAGGATATTTTTAAATTTATTTGGGGGATAGTTTTAGTTCATTTTATTTGGATCCTTCAGTTAGTGTCATGAAATAGAAAGAATAAATATGTAAAAAAGAAAACAAAAATATATTTGAATGAAAACACAAAAATATAAATATAAATAAATAGAAAGTTTTAAAATGAAATTTTATACTCTCAAAATAATAAAGAATACAAAATGTCGAGTCTCCTCTACCCTCATTGTTTTTGTTTAAAGTGGAAAGAATGTGTAGGTATTGTTAATAATTTTATTTTTTTTTGGATGATTCCTCCTCTAATCCGTACCATCAAAGGCTAAAACTTATGTCTAATTCAATCTAACTTGTACAAAATCTTGATCTAAAAAATAACTAAAAAAGCTGTAACTATCTACTACGATATCCTTATTTTCACACATTAAATCTAAATCTCTTTCAATTAATATGTTTAAATCGATTATTCACACATTAACTATGTAGTACTCATCTCTTTTATCAATCCGGCTCAAAAGGCTGTCCTTCCTCCGAGCCTGCAGGCCCAAAAGACACATCCTGTTGGTAAATACTAAAGGCCCAAAAGACACATACTAAAGGCCCGAGGCCCGATTTCTGTTTGTCTGATGAGTCAACCTGGTCTTGGAACGAGTACAGGTGTTGCTAGATATCTCAGCAAGGCTAAAGCATAATGTCAAAAGTCTCCAACCCCATCTTAAGCTTGAAGTCTTGCCGATGATTGGCTTAAAGTCATTACAATTATTACAAAATAAAACTAAGAGATAATAGTAGTTTCATGTAGATTTTGCACAGTATAATTCAAGTAAAATAATTAAAAAAAATTAAATAGTTAAACAAATACAGAGATAATTTTGTATTTTTATATCTTTATTACATAGTGTAATTACTTTTATATCCTTAATAAAACAGGGTTTTTTTTAAAAAAAAATTCATATTTTTTATACAATTTAATTACCCTATAGCCCTTGGGATCAACTTTTTTTTTTGGTCTAACGTAAAGGGGTATTTTTCAATTTCTTGACCTCGGTTTTTTTACAATTATCACGTGGAGTCAAGGGTGTTATAATCTTTTTATAAATCAATAAAAAAAATAACTAAATCAGTTAAGAAAAAATGGTTGTGTTAACTGCAAGGACACGGCGGAGCTCCGATAATTTTTCTCTTCCCCTCTCTTTTCTCTCTCCTCCACCCTAAAAAGTGTGATGGTCTTGCAAAATTACAAAGTAGTCTTTGATCTTTTAATTGTATTGAATTTAATTTAGTTATTTTTCAATTTGATTCATTGGCATTTGATTTTTTTTTTAAATTTGATCTTTATTCTTTTTATTTCTATTTATTTTGCTTTTAATCTTTTTTCTAATTGGATTTTATTTTTCAATTTTATCCTTCATCATTTGATTTTAATTTTTTTTTAATTTCATCCTCGTTTTTATGATTGGAATTCCTTTTATTTTGAGTTATCTTCTTGATTGACTATTTTTGTTTATGGCAATTTTCATAACTCATTGTTTAATATCATTGATTTTTCATATTATATTTGTGTTTTTTTATCATGCTTTTATAACCTAGCTCATGAGTCAACCCTTATCATGTCTCAGGTCACGGGTTGGGTCAAATGATCAAGGTTACTAGAGTTAATTGAATTTTTTTTATTGTGCAGGAAGTACAAATGACATTATTTTGATAAAAAATATTGGTAAAAAAAATTAATAGGTGTTGACATGATTTTTCTATAGCTAATTGCTTAATTTTTTATTTAGCTAAAAAAGTAAAAATAATATTATTTTAATAAAAAAAATAATTGAGAAAAAAAATTCAATTATAATCCTCTTTCTTTTAATTGGTCTTTCTTTGTTTTTGATTTTTTTTCATCTATTTTCATTTGATTTTGTTTTATTTATATATCAAATATTGTACTCAGTCTCTTGGTTGTTGCTTTTTTATTTATTTTATTTTTACCTTTTCTTGGCTTGTTTTATTTTTTCTTTCAATTTCGTTCCTTAACATTTTATTTTATTTCTCTTTTTTTTTTAGATTTAGTCCTTATTTTTTTTAATTGCTCTTTTTTAATCATTTTTTTTATTTTAATTTTGTCCATCAACATTTTATTTCATTTGTTTTTTTAATCCAATCTTGATTCTTATTCTTTTAATTTTTCTTTTTTTATCCTTGTTTTATTTTATTTTTCGATTAAGTCCTTCATTATTTTCTTTCATTAGTTTTTATACTAGGTTTGGTCATCATTATTTTTATTACTATTTGTTTTCTTTTTAATTTTTTGATGGTTAATAAATTTGTTCAAGATTTTTTTTTTGTATTATGTATGGTCATCTCAGTCTCATAACTAGAGTTGTTGGTTTCAAATATTAGCCCGGTTTAACTTTGTTTTTTTTTTAATTTTATCATTTGATATTAGACTATTAAACATTGAATTTGTTTTTTCCTTTCCTTCCTTGGGGGTTATCTCAGATTGCTAGTTAATTAAGTTAATTTAAATTCACTCAAATTATCATAGATTGAAAATATTTTTTATGTTAAAAAAATTAATCTATCCCCCGCAACATAGCACAGAAAAAAAAATAGAATATTTCTAATTTCGGTCAATGGGGTGTTAGAAAATCTGACCTAACATGGAGACAGGATAAGATTGATGATGCTTCCCAAAGACAAATCCAAGAAAACTACAGAATTGGACCACATTGCAAGTAGCATCAGATTCCAAAATCACACTATCCATTAACTTAATTTTCCCAAACATTGAAGAAATTAGAGTAGCCAGGGAACAAAGAAAAGAAAAGAAAAGTTCTTGAATGTTTAGCCACACAATCAATTACACGACACGTAAAGTTTGCATTTTGCTTATACAACTTAAGTACTGTTCCTACTTCTTACAATAAGTACTGTTCCTACTTCTTACAATAAAAATTGATACAAAAATGCTTTGATCCTCTCATCAAACCCATGAGATATTGTGTGAGAATTTTCCAATGACATGCTGTGTTATATGATCAATTAATTTTATATGAAAAATAAAATAAAATTCACCTCACCATCTGCTACTAAAATATTAAAATCCAAGTGTCCTAAACTATATATATATATCTATATTCAAACCATCAAATAATTCGAGAAATCACAAGATATCATTGCTGTGTAAATTGCAACTATACCTATAAGTTATATATAAAAAAACATGCTAATTTCTTTTTAATCATTTCTATTTATTTTGACTCATTAATTCAAGTCCGAGATAATTACTAAAAAGAAATTAAATCCAAAATGCTAACATGGGAGGAAACTAACATGTGAGTAGTTAAGATACGAGAAATTTACTGTGATTATGAGATAGAAATAAAGCGAAGAGAGAAAACTAAAAAAATAATAATAAAATGGAGTATTCTTATACTTTTCATGGGACTGCTTATTCGCATTTATTTCACTTTGACATGGCAGCATCTAAAATTTTAGAGACATGCTATTTCCCTTTGATGAGAGGGACTTGTTTAATGCTAATGTCGTGTGTGGTCAAATAGGAAGGCAAGAAGTTTGGCAACACGTGGGATACGGTCCTCACTCATCTTGTCCTAAGTTTTCCCATATCTTTCCTTTCCAAGCAAAGCCCCTTGACTCACCAAAAAAAAAAAACAGTTATTTATTTAGTTCAAGAAAAAACGGTGGTAGTTGTGTTTTTTTGAGTTGCTGGTGATCACTGCCGGAAAAAAGACAACGGTGGGGAAGATGGGGGACCCCAAATCTGATGACTGGTTACCGGAAGGTTGGAGGGTAGAAGTTAAAGTGAGAAATAATGGTAAAAAAGATAAGGTAATTGAATACTGTTTAATTATATTCATTCTTTGTTAATTCAAGATTTAGTCTTGCTGTGTTGGTTTGTGTTGTTTTGGATATGTAGCTCTGTGTGAAGTTAAGATCTTTGCTTTTTTGTTGCGGCAGAAATGATCCTTTTGGTTTTGTTATCTGTTGCTTTTGGATCTCTGGGGCTTTAGGGTTTTGTTGGTGAGGTTTGTGCAGATGTAATTCAAGTTAATTTATGGATTTTTCTTTTTAGTTTCTGTTGAGGTAAGTTGATTTTTAGGTGATGCAGTAATTGGTAGTGTTTAGTACTATGTAAGGATGGAAAGTTTGAGTTGAATTTTGGATAGCATGAGCTGCTTGCACATTTGCTGTACTTCTAGAAATTGCTGTCAAAATTTGTGTTAATGAAAGTCTCAAACTTGAGCTGTACAAAGAATAAATTTGCAAAGTGAAATTCTTTTGTTGTGCTGTTGGATTGGGATACCATGAAGCAGTACTATAAATTCATTTTCATGTCTCGACAAGAAAATGATCATTAAACTTTCCGAAAAGTAAATATTTGTTAACACAATTAGATAGGGAACTTAGACCAATAGTGATTTCCCATAGCTTCCTCTTGCCCCCTATTGTGGAAACTAGAAAACGTATAACTCAAGGCTGCATTAGGGTTTTGTTTTTGTTTGGAGAAGCCATGCACAACAAGTAAGATAAGTGTGAACATTTTAATTGTTCAATTTTACAAAAGATGTTTATTTGATTGTATCATGCTATTCTAGAGTACAAAGTATGTGGAAGGCAAAATGATTTCTGCGTCCAGTAAAAGGCTTACTATTGTTTTGCTTAATCCTCCAATATTTACAATTTCTTGTTATTGAGATGGAAGGGTATTCTCTAGAGGAATGGTGACAGTCTTTGGGTTGCAACATCTTATCTGGGTGGCTTTTTATTTGTCAGCAACTTGAAATAGTGTTCTTATCCGAGCTTCTCTCACCTCTTATTTAATGTAGGCATGGCCATGTCTTTCAAGACATGATTCTGCTTGACTTTGATTATCTGCTGAAAGTTATATAAAGTAAAAATGCAGCAATAAAGCGATGTTAAATGGAGTGATAGCTTTAAATCATCTATCAGCTGAAAATCTTATCTTTAACCGTTGTATTTATTGCAGTTTTACTTTCCTCCCTCGGGTGGATGTAGATTCAACTCCAAGATTGAGGTTTCTCGTTATCTCAACGGCAGCCATCCTAATTCTGAACAAAAGGTAAGAAGCAATGACCGGCTCATTCAAATGAGGTCTGAGGAAGCATGCTTCTCTTTTGGCCCTTTTTGTCTTTCTATCTTTTCTTGGTTATATTTTCAATTTAGGGAAAAACGTTTCTAATTATCAAGCAATCTAGGTTCTAATTGAGAAGACTGTGCCAGAAGGGTTACCTCTGGGATGGACCCAGGAAATCAAAGTGACAAAGAAGGGTGGAAGAATCAGAAGAGACTCGGTATGCAGCCTGTACTTCTCCTTATGGAAAAACTTCTGTACGAGCTTCTTATTCCTTGACATGAACATCACCCTTTATCCACAATTCTCTCAAATCTTGTTTCTATAAATACTCGCATGGATCTTTAACTTCAATTTGCTTACTACTTATGCTCTAAAGTTATTGAGTTACTAATACAGATGAGCCTCTAAAGATTCGTATAGAATTTAACTTATCGCTATTTTCTGCAGTTGTATACTGACCCTGTTAGCGGGTATGTTTTCCGCTCCATGAAGGATGCATGTCGCTACATTGAAAGTGGTGTCGTAGGAAGGCTGGCATTCAAGCGAAACGATAGAGAAAACCATGATGTAGAGTTGGAAGATGATAAAACTTTTGTGGGTGCATCAATAAATACCTTTCTATTCTCACATCTTTATACATTCAATTAAGCAGATATTTTCTTTAGTTGCATTCTCCAACCTTTTCCTTGTATAGTTTTATCTAGTATATTTTTTTTGTTAGTTTGGTCAATCTCTCTTTTGGTCAGTTCAGGATGGCCAATCTATAGATTTAAATTTGTCAAATTGTCCAATCTGAGTTGACCAACCAGAATAATGAAAATAGACGCAACCTGAATCGGATGCTTTTAATGGTAAGACAAGTGTGATTTATTTACCCATCCTCAGACCTATTTAACCACCATTCATCATCTCCAAAAGCGGAATACTATCTGGAACATGAGCTGGTCAATCTCATCTAGCTCTATCATCTTTCTTCTAATCTGTCAATAGGTGAATGGCATTAGAAATGCCTTACCCTTTCCCCTTTTTCTTTTTTTAAGATCGAGTCAAGAAAGCTATTAGCACCAACCTTTTGCCTCTGACAGTTGAGTGCTCTTTTGAATTCTAACTGCTGGTCCAAGTTGCTCTTTCCCCATCATGTCCGTGTATGTGTAAATAGTGGCATAAGAGCAGAAAACTACTTTACCTTTAATTTGCCCACCTTTTCTTGCCTCTAAAAGTTATTGTGCTTCTGTAGTGTGAAAGTGTATAAGCTTTCAGGTAACCCCAATCTTTCCATCCCTTGTGTGTTCAATTATTTGCTTAGCGATGTCACTCTGTATGTTCTTACTTCTAAAACTGATACCCAGAACAACACTTACACAATATACTTTGTTGTGTAAGATGCATGAATTGGTGCATTTAGTGACATTGATGATTAGCCAAATTTCATTTCTGATTTTCCTTGGGATGCCAGTTGAAACTATTGATTGGCTTAGATTTGGAATCTTCAATTTGTTGACTTTTTGAGTGTTTTTTCCTTTTTCTATCTCGTAGTCACCAGCTGTAGCTGAGAAAGAAGGGTCGGAAGTCCATGAAAAACAGAATCCAGTTATAGGTGACCAGAGCTTGAAGTCATGTGAAATTGCTAAAGATGATCAGACACTCACTTCAGTCTCTACAGGAGAGTGCATAACTGGCTCTGAACGTACATCTGATCAGTTTATGTCTGTAGCCAAGAGACAAAATGTGGAAGTCAACAGAGTACCAAGTCCAATTGTCAGTGACCAGAGCCTGAAGTCTTTCGAAATAGCTAAAGATGAACAGACACTTAATTCAGCCTCAGCAGGGGAATGCACAACTGTCTCCGACCATGCTTCTGATCAGTGCGTCTCCATAGCCAAGAAACAAAAGTTGGAGGTCGATGGAACATCAAGTCAAATTGTAAGTGACCAGACCTTGAAGTCATGTGAAATTGCTAAAGATGAACAGGTACTTGATTCAGCCTCTACAGGAGAATGCACAGCTATCTCGAAGCGTACTTCTGATCAGTTTGTCTCTGTAATCAAGAAGCAAAAACTGGCTGTCAACAGAACACCTAGTTCTATTATAAGTGACCAGAGCTTGAAGTTGGGTGGAATTGTTAAGGATGAACAGATACTAAATTCAGCCTCTGCAGGAGAATGCACAATTCTCTCCAAGCATACTTCTGGTCAGTGTATGTTCTATCCTCTTACCAAGCAAAATGTGTGTAGTTGCTTTTTTTCTTTTTTTTTTGCCGTTCTTGCGGG
>Ga0307515_10005312_pt1 | contig 26185 bp, 24 predicted proteins | sample 17_EM_MG_FD_194513 | JGI IMG/M metagenome (GOLD analysis project Ga0307515, IMG submission 194513) | Populus trichocarpa ectomycorrhiza microbial communities from riparian zone in the Pacific Northwest, United States - 17_EM | ecosystem: Host-associated > Plants > Roots > Unclassified | place... | reverse complement strand
CTCTGATATCAGGAGATCTATGAACGAAGACCAATTTGATGCCCCCTTGGAGCTGATCGAAGTGAACGTCAAGATCACCAGCGAGGGCTATGAAGTCGACAAGCCGACCGTCTGTATCAAGAGGCCAACAGCTATCAGCTGGACGATCGAGCCCGGGAGCGACGCGTATTTCGAAACACAGAATCCCATCTCCACAGACAAGGTTGAGATCAAGGTGATTGGCTGCAACCGTCGCACGTTGGTGGTGACCGCCTTGTACAAGGCTCGACAGCATCCCATCCCGTACGACCTTGTTATCGGAGGAATACCGCAGGGCCGTCCAAACCCCATCATCGAGAACGAGTGAGCGTGAACTGCCCCCTCAGCAGGTGAAGGAGCTCACAGCCCTTGGAGCCGAGCACCCAGCTCCCCAATCCACGCATGGACGGACAGGCCGACCGCACCAGCTTGCCGGCCTGGCGACCGAGCGCGGCTAGTCCGATCGGTGCCTTCGCTCAGCAAGCCGAGCTGAGACGCGTGTAGACGACTGACGTGTAGTAGCCCTCAGCCGGCAATGTGCGCGGCCAGCTCTGGTTGTAGCCGGTCATGTTGTTGTCGTCGATGACGGTCAGCACATCGGCGTAGGCAGCAGGCCCCCCCTGCTCGTAGCCACGCCGCAGCACGACGCCACCGGATTCCTTCCACGTCCCTTTCATGACGCCCTCGACCGCGGTGCCGTTCTTGCGGAAGCAGACGGTCGTGGTGTTGATGAAGGCACCGGTGACGAAGTCGTAGTGGGTGGTCGACCAGGAACCAGACGGTGATGCCAGCGCGCCTTGGGCCGACACCAGCGCGACGATGGCCGCCGCGAGCTTGAACGTGAAATGGGTCTTCATGAGTCTCTCCTGCAATTTGATGTGGATGTGACCGGCGCGAGCGTTGCAACTCGCGCCGCCGGAGCCCATCCGCGCTGCCCTGACCTCAGGGCGAGCCGCGTTCGTGTTCCGTGCCTTCATCATTCCGTGCAGGAGAGAACCCGTCTGTCGCAAGAACTCGCGACAGCGGGCATGTCGGCTTCAGCGGGCGAACAACGATACGCCCGCTGCGACCGACGGGGCGTCAGATCACACCGGCACCCAGAGCTTGGGCAGCTCGCCCGGCAGTGCGCGGAACACCGCCGACAACGCGCCGCCGGTGACCAACGCAGTCGCCGCTTCGATGTCGGGCGCCATGTAGCGGTCGACCTCGATCGACGGGCATTTCGCGCGCAGCAGCGCGTGGGCCTGCTCCAGCGCGGCCGAGCTCTTCAGCGGGCGCAGGAACTCCACGCCCTGGGCTGAGGCCAACAGCTCGATGCCGATGATGTGCGCGACGTTCTGGATCATCGGCTGCAAGCGGCGAGCCGCGAAGGTCGCCATCGAGACGTGGTCTTCCTGGTTGGCCGAGGTCGGCAGGCTGTCGACGCTGGCCGGGTGCGCGAGGCTCTTGTTCTCGCTGGCCAGCGCGGCCGCGGTCACGTGGGCGATCATGAAGCCGCTGTTCAGGCCGGCGTTGCTGGTCAGGAACGGGGGCAGGCGCGAGACACCGGTGTCGATCAACATCGCGATGCGGCGCTCGGCGATCGCGCCGACTTCGGCAATCGCGACCGCCATCGCATCGGCGGCCAACGCCACCGGCTCGGCGTGGAAGTTGCCACCGCTGATCATCATCCCGTCGTCGGCGAAAACCAGCGGGTTGTCGGTGACGGCGTTGGCTTCGCGCACCAGCACCAGCGACGAGTGGCGCAGCTGGTCGAGGCAGGCGCCGACGACCTGCGGCTGGCAGCGCAGGCAGTACGGGTCTTGCACGCGGTCGTCGCCTTCTTCGTGCGACGCGCGGATCGCGCTGCCCTTGAGCAGGGCACGGTAGTACTGCGCGACGTCGATCTGGCCGGGTTGGCCACGCAGCGCGTGGATGCGCGGGTCGAACGGGCCATCGCTGCCGCGGGCCGCATCGACAGTCAGCGCACCGACGACCAGCGCAGCTTCGAGCACCGGCTCGAAGGTCAACAGCGCGTGCAGCGCGAGCGATGCACTGGTCTGGGTGCCGTTGATCAACGCCAGGCCTTCCTTGGCCTCCAGCGTCAGCGGCTTGATGCCGGCTTCGGCCAACACCGGGCCCGCTGGCACGCGCTTGCCGCCGACCAGCATCTCGCCCTCGCCCAGCAGCGCCAGCGTCATGTGTGACAGCGGCGCCAGGTCGCCCGAGGCGCCCACCGAGCCCTGGCTCGGCACATACGGCGTCAAGCCGGCGTTGTAGGCGGCAATGAGCGTGTCGACCACCACCTGGCGTACGCCCGAGGCGCCGCGCGCCAGGCTGGCCGCCTTCAAGGCCAGCATCAGGCGCAACACCGCAGGCGACAGCGGTTCGCCGACGCCCACCGAGTGCGAGCGGATCAGGTTCAGTTGCAGCAGCGCCAGATCAGCCGCGCTGATGCGCTGGTTGGCCAGCTTGCCGAAGCCGGTGTTGACGCCGTAGACCGGCGCGTCGCCAGCGGCCGCGGCCTGCACGATGGCGGCGCTGGCGGCGATGGCGGCCTTCGACGATTCGGCCAATGCGATCTTCATGCCGCCGGCGTGAATGGCTTGCAGCTGTTCCAGCGTCAGGTGGCCAGGGGTCAGGGTGAGCATGGACATGATCGGGCGGTCCTCGGTTTTAAGATGGCTGGATGATGAAAACGTTTTTATCTGGCCTGGCGCTGATCGGCGCCACGGCATTCGGATGGGCGGCTGACGTGCCGCCCTACAGCGCGGTGGCCGCGCCGGAATGGACTGCCCTGTTCGATGCGCCCTACGGCGTGAACGACGGCTGGAGTGGTGCCGACGGCGTCTACACGATCCCGATGAACGGCGACGAGCGCTTCGGCAGCGGCGGCGCGACGAAGACGCTGATCTTGTTCTCGGACAGCTTCGTCGGCGGCGTGAATGCTGACGGCAGCCGCATCGGCGGCACGGTGATGGTCAACAACACCAGCGCGATGCTGACCGGCGCGACGCCCATCCCTTCGGCGTTGCAGTTCAACGTGCGGCGAGACGGCGCCGGCAAGGCCATTTCGATGGTGGTGCCGACGCAGCCCGACCAGTGGTACTGGCCCGGCGACGCGCTGGTGTGGAAGGGCAAGGTGCGGATGTACGCCTCGCGCATGGCGCTGGGCGACGGTGGCGCGTTCAACTTCAAGCAGGTCGGCGTCGATCTGCTGACCGCTTCGGCCACCGACAGTGCGCCCTTTCTCGGCGGCTACAACCGGCTGAATCTGCCGCTGTTCGCACCGCGCAACGGCAAGCTGGGCGAGATCGCCTTTGGCGTCGCGACGATGCCGCTGACCGTGCAGGCCGGCGCGCCGAACCCGGACGGCTTTCTCTACGTCTACGGCGTGCGCTCGGACGACTACAACAAGAAGCTGCTGGTCGCGCGTGTGCACCCGGACGCGATCACCAAGGCCGGCAGCTACCGTTTCTGGAACGGCACCGCCTGGGTGACCGACATCAACGCTGCGGCGCCGGTGGCCAGCCGCATGGGCGCGGAGTTGAGCGTGACGCCGCTGCCCGATGGCCGCTTCATGGTCGTGCACCAGTTGGACACGCTGAGCGGCACGGTCGTCGTGCGCTACGGCAGCTCGCCGGTCGGTCCCTTCGGCAAGCCGATTCCGATCTGGCTTTGCCCGGAAGACAACCTGACGCCCAACACCTTCGTCTACGGCGCGAAGGCGCATCCGCACTTGTCGGCCCCGGGCGAGTTGCTGATCAGCTACCACGTCAATTCGTTCGACTTCTGGGAAAACTTCAGCGCCGGCGGCAAGGACATCTACCGCCCGCGCTTCATCAAGCTGCCGTTGTGACGACACCCGGCGCCGGGGTACCGGCGCCACCCTCCGAGAGGGTGCGCGGCCGCCTTGGGAGCGGCCCGGCGCCGGCCGCGCTGCAGCGGTGACGACAACGCGCATCGGCCGCTGTCAGCCAATCATCGGCAGGTTCAGGCCCTGGGCCTTGGCGCAGGCCACCGCGTCTTCATAGCCTGCATCGGCGTGGCGCATCACGCCGGTGCCGGGGTCGTTCCACAGCACGCGCTCGATGCGCTTGGCCGCGGCGTCGGTGCCGTCGCAGACGATCACGACGCCCGAGTGCTGCGAGTAGCCCATGCCGACGCCGCCGCCGTGGTGCAGCGACACCCAGGTCGCGCCACCGGCGGTGTTCAGCAGCGCGTTCAGCAGCGGCCAGTCTGAGACGGCGTCCGAGCCGTCCTTCATGCTTTCGGTCTCGCGGTTCGGTGAAGCGACCGAGCCCGAGTCGAGGTGGTCACGGCCGATCACGATCGGCGCCTTCAGCTCGCCCGACTTGACCATCTCGTTGAAGGCCAGGCCAGCGCGGTGGCGCTCGCCCAGGCCGATCCAGCAGATGCGCGCCGGCAGGCCCTGGAAGGCGATGCGCTCGCTGGCCATGTCGAGCCAACGGTGCAGGTGCTTGTCCTCGGGGAACAGCTCCTTCATCTTCGCGTCGGTCTTGCGGATGTCTTCCGGGTCACCCGACAAGGCCACCCAGCGGAACGGGCCCTTGCCCTGGCAGAACAGCGGCCGGATGTAGGCCGGCACGAAGCCGGGGAAGTCGAACGCGTTCTTCACGCCCTGGTCAAAAGCGACCTGGCGGATGTTGTTGCCGTAGTCGACTGTCGGGATGCCCATGGCCTGGAAGGCCAGCATCGCCTGCACGTGCACCGCGCAGCCTTGCGCCGCTTCGTCGCGCAGCTTGGTGTGTTGCGAGGCATCGGCCTGCGCGGTCTTCCACTGGTCCACGCTCCAGCCCACCGGCAGGTAGCCGTTGACCAGGTCGTGGGCCGAGGTCTGGTCGGTCACCAGGTCGGGCTTGATGCTGCCGGCTTGGGCGCGCTTGACCAGTTCGGGCAGCACATCGGCGGCATTGCCCAGCAGGCCGATCGAGATCGCCTTGCCTTCGGCGGTGTAGCGCTGGATGCGGGCCAGCGCGTCGTCCAGATCGGTGGCCTGCTCGTCGAGATAACGCGAACGCAGGCGGAAGTCGATGCGCGATTGCTGGCACTCGATGTTCAGCGAGCAAGCGCCCGCAAACGTGGCCGCCAGCGGCTGCGCACCGCCCATGCCGCCCAGGCCGGCAGTGAGGATCCACTTGCCTTTCAGCGAACCACCGAAGTGTTGGCGGCCAGCTTCGACGAAGGTCTCGTAGGTGCCCTGCACGATGCCCTGGCTGCCGATGTAGATCCACGAGCCAGCGGTCATCTGGCCGTACATCATCAGGCCCTTGCGGTCCAGCTCATGGAAGTGTTCCCACGTCGCCCACTTCGGCACCAGATTCGAGTTGGCCAACAGCACGCGCGGAGCGTCGGCATGGGTGCGGAACACACCGACCGGCTTGCCGCTCTGGATCAGCAGCGTTTCGTCTTCACCCAGCTTGCGCAGCGATTCGAGGATGGTCTCGAAGCTGTCCCAATCGCGCGCCGCCTTGCCGATGCCGCCATAGACCACCAGCGCATCCGGGTTTTCAGCCACCGCCGGATCCAGGTTGTTCTGGATCATCCGGTAGGCAGCCTCGATCAACCAGTTGCGGCAGTGCAGCGTGGTGCCGGTGGGCGCCTTGACGGGGCGAGCAGTGGCACGGCGGGTGGGCTGGGACAGGTCGGTCATGGCGGGGCTCCTTGGCAGGCGAACATGGCGGTGCAAGCACCAACTGGGGGCGAATCCTACTTGTCTAGACAAGTTTAGGCAAGTAGCATCCCACACCATGGTTTCTTCAGCTCCGGCGCCGCTTGCCAGCCTGGCGCCTTATGCGCAAGTCAAGCAATACCTCAAGGGCCGGCTGGCCGCCGGCGACTGGCCGCCCGGCGTGCTGATGCCCTCCGAAGCCGAGCTGGTCGCGCAATTCGGCGTCAGCCGGATGACGGTGAACCGCGCGCTGCGCGAGCTGCAGGCTGAAGGGCTGATCGACCGCGTGCAGGGTGTGGGCACCTTTGCCGCCCAGCTGCACAAAGTGTCCTCGACGCTGACGCTGCGCGACCTACATGAGGAGATCGCCGAGCGCGGCCACCACCATGAGGCCAAAGTCGTCGCGCAAGAAGAAGTTCGCGCCACCAACGGCCTGGCGGGCCAGCTGGGCCTGAAGCCGGGTGCGCCGGTTTTTCACACGCTGATCGTGCACCTCGAAAACGGCGTGCCGCTGCAGTGCGAAGACCGCTACGTGAACCCGGCCTGCGCGCCCGACTACCTGGCGCAAGACTTCAAGAAAACCACGCCGACGCACTACCTGTTCGAAGCCACCGCGCTGTGGCGCGCGCAGTATTCGATCGAGGCCGGGCGGGCGACCCAGAATGAAGCCAAGCTGCTGGGCATCGCGCCGACCGACCCTTGCTTGATCATCGTGCGCCGGACTTTCACCACAGACAGCGCCATCACGCTGGCCCGGCTGGTGCACCCCGGCACCCGCTACGGACTCGAAGGGCACTTCACGCCATGACGATCCACATCATCGAATTGGGCGGCGTCACGCCACAACCCTGGCGCAATGGCGGCGGGGTCACCCGCGAGTTGCTGGCTTGGCCACCCGGCTCGGGCGCCGATTGGCTGGTGCGCGTCAGCGTGGCCGACATCGACCGCGACGGTCCGTTCTCGCCCTTCCCCGGCGTGCAACGCTGCTTCGCGGTGCTCGAAGGTGCGGGCGTGGTGCTCGATTTTTCCGGTGTCGAGCAAACCTTGACCACCGTATCGGCGCCGCTCAACTTCGATGGCGTCGCCGCCCCGGGCTGCCGCCTGGTCAATGGCCCGACGCGAGACCTGAACCTGATGGGCAGGCACAGTGCCGGCACGACCACGATGTGGGGCGCGATGCCGGACAGCGCACTGCCCGTCACGGACGGTTGGCGCGGCCTCTACACCGCGTCACCAGCGCGTCTGGAAGCCGAAGACGGCAGCGCCATCGACCTGCCGGCCCACAGCCTGGCCTGGTGCGATGCGCCCCACCCCGGCATCTGGCGGTTCAAACCCACCGACCCTTCGTCATGCGCCGCCTGGTGGATGAGCTTGCGCACCGTCGCAGTTTGAGCGCTGACCGCTGCCGATCTGTGAGCCTCCGCGGACGAACCCGATGAGCCCTTCGATCAGCAGCCATCGGAACGGCCTGGGTCAGCGCCCGACGTCAGCGCGGCAGCGGTGTCGCGATGAACGCGCGCTCGGTGCGCTCTTGCTGCCGCTGGCCCACGCCTGCGATCAGGCCGGCGTCGTTGATGCCCAGCGCGACACTGAGCGATTTCCATTCGGTGGCGCTGGCGTCGAGCAGGTTCATCAGCTTGCGGGTCTTGCCGCCGCGCGTCAGCGACGCGACCCATTTGCCGTTCGTGCCGGTCAGTTGGCCCACCGCCTCGCCATGGCGGTTGAGCGAAAACGCCGACAAGTCCATCTCGCCGACCTTGGGCAACGCCACCAGGCCGTCGCCGGTGCGAATGAAAGCAGCGGCATCGCCATCGGTGTCGTCGCTGCGGCCCAGCACTGCGCCGGTGTCATTGATCGCCGTGGCCCGGCTGTCGGGGCCGCCCAGCGTGCCCAGGTCCTGCAAGCCCAGCACCGGCTGCCACAGAAAGGCATGCACCTCGCCCGACGCCAGGGCCGAGTAGCCGCACACCTGCCCCGCATCGTTGATGCCCGTGGCCACGCTGGTGGCGCCGCCCAGTGTGCCCAGGTCGATCAGCTCGCCATCGCTGAACAGGGCGGCACGCTCGTGCTCGCCGCCGAAAAACGCGCCGCCGGCAACCTGGCCGAAATTGTTGATCGATGCCGCCCGGCGCATGCCGGCCAGCATCTGGCGCTCGCCGCCTTGGGGCCACCAGCAGGCCCCGCCATCGCGTGTGCCAACCACGTCGCCGCGGTCATTCAGGCCATGGCCATAGGCAAAGCGGCCTCCCGGCAGCAAGCGCGACTGGCCATCGGCGTACAGGTAGACGGCCCACTCGTCGGCGTTGATGTAAGCCACGCCGACAACCCAGCCCTGGTGGTTGATCTCTTCGGCCGACACCGCCGTGTAGTCGCCGATGCCGGGCAGAGCCTGGATGCGGTAGAGCGGCGTCGTGACCGCCTGCGCGGCACCGCGGTGCGGCAGATGGGGTTTGACAACCGGCGGCAGGGTCGCGCGAAGGTCCAGCATGTTGTTCTCTCCCGTGCTAAGCGGCGCATCCTATGCGCAAGCTCTGACGGTGAGAATGAACAATCGGTAATGCCCCCCAAAGTTCCCGTTAGGCATGGTGACAAAACATGACAAGCGACACCAGACGTTCCACAGCAACACCGTCTTTACAAGCGGCGCCGGCCTGGCGTTGGTGGCGCGGTGCACACCTGGCCACGATGTCCGGCCAGCCCGGAACACCGGCCTGGGGCTGGCTGCCGCAGGGTGACCTGCTGACCCACGGCGAGCAGATCGCCTGGGTCGGCCCGTCGACCGAGGCCGACGCCGCCCTGCAGCGCCTGCTCAGCGCGCCTGAAAGGGCAGCGCTTGAGCCGGTCGACCTGCACGGCTTGCTCGTCACGCCCGGGCTGGTCGATGCGCATACTCACCTCGTTTACGGTGGCCACCGGGCGCGCGAGTTCGAGCTGCGGCTGCAGGGCGCCACCTACGAAGAGATCGCGCGGGCCGGCGGCGGCATCCGCTCGACAGTCGCCGCAACACGCGAAGCCAGCGACGATGCGCTGTTCGATGCCGCACTGGCCCGCGCTCGCACGCTGATGGCCGACGGCGTGACCACGGTCGAAATCAAGTCGGGCTACGGCCTGAGCCTGGAGCACGAGGCCCGCTGCCTGCGTGCCGCACGGCGCATTGCCCAGACCCTGCCGATCACCGTGCGCACCACGTCGCTCGCCGCACACGCGCTGCCACCCGAATTCGAAGGCCGTGCCGACGACTACATCGACGCCATCTGCCAATGGCTGCCGCAGTGGCACGCCGAGGGCCTGGTCGACGCGGTGGACGGCTTCTGCGAGCGCATCGCTTTCACGCCGGCGCAGATCGAAAGGGTCTTCCACGCCGCGCGCGCATTGGGCCTGCCGGTCAAGCTGCACGCCGAGCAGTTGAGCGACTCCGGCGGCGCCGCGCTCGCCGCGCGCTACGCCGCCTTGAGCGCCGACCACCTCGAATACTTGAGCGACGAAGGCATCGCGGCGATGGCCGCGGCCGGCACGGTGGCGATGCTGCTGCCCGGTGCCTACTACTTCTTGCGCGAAACCAAGCTGCCGCCGATCGCTGCCCTGCGCGCTGCCGGCGTGCCGATCGCGATCGCGACCGACCACAACCCCGGCTCGTCGCCCACCTTGTCTTTGCCGTTGATGCTGAACATGGCTTGCACGCTGTTCCGCTTGACGCCGGAAGAAGCGTTGGCCGGTGCCACCCGCCACGCCGCCACCGCCTTGGGCCTGGGCACCAGCCATGGCCAGCTGCGGGCCGGCTACCGGGCCGATTTCGCGCTCTGGGCCGTAGACCATCCGAACGAATTGGCCTACCGTTTCGGCGAGCGCGCAGGCCGCGGCGTCGTCGCTGGCGGGCACCTGATCGAAGCCTGACCAGTGTCCTGTCCCGTAAATAACTGCCATTGAGATTCGACCAGATGGTGATGATGGTGCGTCCGGACGGCTGGGCAGATACCCAGCGTATCTGCCCTGATGGCCGGGCGCGCAAGCGCGCCATCTGGTCGAACCCACTTTCGACATTTCTGGCGGGCCGAAGCCGGGGCGCTCGCAGCGCCGCCAAGCCGGGCAGATACCACCCGGTATCTGCCCGGCTCGTCGACTCGCGATCATCCCCATTGCGGCCCGTCGCAATGACAGCTATTTACGGGACAGGACACTAGCGCCCCACGACATGAGCACGACAGACACCTTGAACACCCCGAGTTTCAGCCTCACCCGCGGCAGCCGCCCGCTGCTGGTCAGCCTGCCGCACGTGGGCCGCCAGATCCCACCCGCGCTGCAGGCGCTGTACACCGAGCGTGCGCTGCAGGTCGAAGACACCGATTGGCACCTGGACGAGGTCTACGCCTTCGCCGAAGCGCTGGGCGCCAGCCTGATCGTGCCGGTGTATTCGCGCTTCGTGATCGACCTGAACCGCCCGCCGGAAAACACGCCGATGTACGCCGGCGCCAACAACACCGAGCTGTGCCCGACGCGCTTTTTCACCGGCGAGCCGCTGTACCGCGACGGCTGCGCGCCGACGCCTGCGCAGATCGACGAGCGACGCGCCAGCTACTGGCAGCCCTATCACGATGCGTTGAAAAGCGAGCTGGCGCGCCTGAAGGCTGAGCACGGCCATGCGGTGCTGTTCGACGGCCACAGTATCAAGAGCGAGCTGCCCTGGCTGTTCGAAGGCAAGCTGCCCGACCTGAACCTGGGCACCGCCGAGGGCAAGAGCTGCGCGCCCGCCCTGCGCGCGGCGCTCGCCAATGTGCTGGAGGCGCAGACCGCTTTCACGCAGGTCGTCGATGGCCGCTTCAAGGGCGGCCACATCACCCGCCACTATGGCCAGCCCGAACAGGGCGTGCACGCGGTGCAGCTCGAGATGTGCTGGTCGACCTACATGCCCGAGACGCCGCCCTACCGGGTCGACGCCGCCCGCACCGCGCGCCTGCAGCCGGTGCTGCGCGCGCTGCTGCAAACCGCCCTCGAATGGACGCCCAAGGTATGAGCCGCCGGGCCGTTCCCAAGGCGAATTCCGGAGCGTGCAACGCGGAGGATTCCCAATGAGCACCGACACCACCTTCTGGGCCCCACGCGCCTGGTTACCCGGCGGCTGGCGCGAAGCCGTGCTGCTGGAAATCGATGGCCAGGGCCGCTGGCAATTGGTCCAACCCGATACCCCGGCGCCCGACGGCGTGACCAAGCTGGCCGGCCCGGTGCTGCCGGGGCTGGTCAACGCACATAGCCACGCCTTCCAACGCGCCTTTGCCGGCCTGGCCGAGCGGCGTGAATCCGAGGGCGACGATTTCTGGAGCTGGCGCGACCGGATGTACCGCGTCGCCGGCGCGGTCGACCCGGCGATGTTGCGCGCGATCGCGGCGCAGCTGTACAGCGAGCTGCTGCGCGGCGGCTACACCCACGTCTGCGAGTTCCACTACGTGCAGCACCAGCCCGGCGGCCAGCCCTACCCCGAGCGCCACACGATGATCCAGGCGCTGATCGAGGCCGCAGCCGACGTCGGCATCGGCCTGACGGTGCTGCCGGTGCTGTACGAGCGCGCCGGCTTCACCCAACCGACGTTGCGGCCGGACCAGGCGCGCTTCCACCTGGGCGCCGACGAGGTCTGGGCCGCCGCCCAGGCGGTGCAGGCGCAGGCCCATGTGCGGCTGAACGCAGGCGTTGCGATCCACTCGCTGCGCGCCGCGGCGCCCGAGTCGATTCACCGCCTGCAGGCCTTGACCGAAGGCTTCAGCGGCGCGATCCACATCCACGTTGCCGAACAACCGGCCGAAGTGCGCGACTGCCTGGCCGCCACCGGCCTGCGCCCGGTCGAATGGCTGGCCGAGCAAGGCCTGCTGGACGCGCGCTGGCAGCTGGTGCACGCGACCCATGTCAACCGGGCCGAGATCATGGCGGTAGAGCACTGCGGCAGCACCGCGGTGATCTGCCCCAGCACCGAGGCCAATCTGGGCGACGGCTTGACCGACATCCCGACCTGGCTGAAGGCCGGTGTGCCGCTGGCCATCGGCTCCGACAGCCACGTGACCCGTGCCTGGCGCGAAGAGCTGCGCTGGCTGGACTACGGCCAGCGCCTGAGCCTGAAGTGCCGCAACGTCGCCGCGGCGCCCGAGGCGGGCCAGCCGGCGACTGCCGAGCGCCTGTGGCAAAGCGCGCTCACCGGCGGCGCCAGCGCCTGCGGCGAGGCGCTGTGGGGCATCCACCCCGGGGCGCGGGCCGACTTGCTGGTGGTCGACCTGGGCGACGCCAGCCTGGCCGGCATCCCGCCCAGCCGGCTGCTCGATGCGCTGGTCTTTTCCAGCCCCGGCCGGCCCTGGCGCGACGTGATGGTGGCCGGCGACTGGGTCGTGCGCGACCACCACCACCGCGGCAACACCGAGCGCCAAGGTCGTTTCGAGGCGGCGATGCAACAGCTCTGGGTCGACACGCCCTGAAGTCTTGCGCTGAGGCAACCTTGCGCGGGGTCAGCGTGGAATACTGGTTGCATGTTCGCGCTGCCCCAACACCACACGCCCTCGACGCTGACCGGCGATCAGACGCTGTGGCAGCTCTATGTCGGGCTGAAAGGCCGCATCAACCGGCGCAGCTTCTGGCTGCACGGCGTGCTGGCGCTGCTGGCAGTGAGCGTGGTCTTGATGGCGCTGCTCGAAATCGCCGGCTTTCACCCGGACCGCGTCGAGAAAGTGGTCAGCGCGCTGATTGCCTGGCCCTCGATCGCGATCTCGGCCAAACGTTGGCACGACCGTGATCGCTCGGGCTGGTGGGTGCTGATCGTGCTGATTCCGATCCCCTTGATCCCTCAGCTGTGGGCGTTGATCGACAACGGGTTCGTGTCGGGCACGCGCGGCGAGAACCGGTTCGGCCCGCAACCGGCGCGTTAGGTCGGCACATCAGGCCGGCCCCGTCGGCGGCGGCACCAGCGCGACACGCAGGCCGATGGTGTCGTCGTGTTCCCAGGGCTGGCGGCTGAGTTGTGCACTGACCAGCGTGTTCTCCAGCGAGTCCTGCCACGATCCGCCACGCAGGGCCATGCCGGGTTGTGTCGTGATTCGACCTTCCATGTAGCGAACAGGCGCCGCCGTCTCAATCCTGCGCGCGACGCCGTTGCCCGGCGGCTTCGGGTTGTCCATCCACTCCCAAACGTTGCCGGCCAAGTCGAAAGCGCCCAACGGGTTGGGCGGGAACAGGCCTACCGCCGTGCAGTGACCGAGGCGGCTCACATCGACATTGGCCAGCAGCGCCGAACCACCGACACGGGCAGCCGCCTCGTCCCACGGCCAGGTGCGAGCATCGGCCTGCTGCAGGCTTCTCGCCCTCACTGCGCGTTCCCATTCCAACTCGATCGGCAGACGCACGCGGTGGCCCGACAGTCCCACCGTCTCAAGCTGGCTTCGCAGCCGGCGGCCCAGCCAAGCGGCATAGGCCCGCGCCTCAAACCAGCAGACGCCGACCACCGGACGCGTCGGTGTCAGCCGTTGCTCTGACCAGCGCCACGGCAAGACCTTGCGGGCGTCCGCGCGCAAAGTCACGGTCGCAGATCTCGAAGTCGTGGTCAGTGGTGCATCGAACGCGCCCATGCGCCAAGCCAGCCCATCGGCGTCCCACAGGTTGTCATCGACATAGCCGTCGTCATCGATGAAAGCCTCGAACTGCTGTACGGTCACCAGCGTCCGGCCCATGTAGATGTCTGAGGCCGGCAAGGCAACGTCTTCTGCTGCGGCACTGCCTCGCGCCGTGATGCGCACGAAGCCCGGCACCGGTTCGTCCTGCGGCCGACTCTCTCGCAGCGGCTCGTCGTCGCTGGGCCGCACCTGCGCCCGCCGCCGGGGCAGCCAGGCCAAGCCGGGGTCGAAGTCGAAACGGGGATCGCCGACGGCGCCGAGCTGGTCGGCTGCGATCGATCGCAGCGGCAACGGCACGGCCGCATCGGTCACGATGCCCAACAGCGTCGGTCTCAAGGCGCCGAGCGCCGGGCCGAGGCCCAACGGCTGGTCGAGCCGATGAGTCGCCAATGTCGCGTAGGGCCGGCACGCTTCGATACAGGACTCGACCGCCATCGGCGGCAGATCGGGCGGCGCGAAAGTCGGCCAGGGCTTGGCCTTCTCGACGGCTGAAGGATCGAGAAACGGGGCCAGCACCGCCAATGCCTCCAGCGCCTGACGGCTGTCGAAGTTCATGTCGACCCGCAGTGACGTGGCCAGCTGGGCCACCGCCGTGTCATCGATCCATTCGCCGGGCTGCAACCCCAACCGCTCGACCAGCGCGGCGCGCGTCGAGGCATCGGCACTGCTCATCAGTTCCAACAATTGGCCGGGATTGACTTGCCGAACCGGCCGAGGCTCCGGTGCTGCTGACGTGGCGGTTTGCGCCGCCGGCAGCGGCATGGGCACTACCGGAGCGACCGGCGTCGCCACTGGTCCGACGCCTGGTGGCGATGGACTGATGGTCGGCGGCACCGGCACGGCAGGCCCGGGGGCGGGAGGCGTTGAGATGGCCGTAAGTGCCACCACCGACGCCAGCAACTGATCGCTGAACAGGTTCAGGTACTCCTGCAACCGCGGCACCGCGCCGGCTGTCCAGCCGGTCGCAAAGGCCATTGCACCGCCCAGGCGCAGCGGTGCAAACGCGTGGCGCTGCATCTCGCGAAAGCCGCTCAGCGCAGCGGCCAGTGGCAGGCGAACCTGCTCGACCGAATAGCGGTCGCTGGCCGACAGCTGGGTGCGGCCGAGGTAGTCGCCCCACTGGTCGCGCTGCGGGGTAAAGGGCACAGGTGCACTCGGCCCAGAGGCCTGCCCCGGCGGCGGTGTCTGCAGCAGCGTCCCGGCCTGTGATCCCAGTGCCACCCAGCGGTACAGATCGGTGTCCGACACCTCCAGCGCCATCAACTGGTCGCCCGCCGTCTTCTGCCAAATGAAGACTGGATTGCGCGCCTGGTCCTGCACCAGGTAAGCCCGCATCCAGTGCCCGAACAGCTCAGGCCGCCGGCGCAGCAAGCGGAAGATTTCGGGCGCGAACAGCTGCAGCAGCACGCAGCACAGCACCATGCGCGCATCGGCCGCGTTGCCGGTGGCGGTGAAGCCGGCTGGCGCTGGCTGAATCGGGGTACCGCGTCCCGTGAACACCTGCTGGAATTGGTGCATCAGCTCCAGCGTGCGGCCAAGCTTGCGTGGCACGAAGGCGTCGAAGCTGTCGAGCAGCAAGTGCACCAACGGCGACGGCTGCAACTCGCCAGTCGCCGGGTCCGGCACGAACCACAGACGCACCGGCGTGACGGTCGCCGCAGTGGGGTCGCTCGCGGTTGGCGCCAGCAGCCGCTCTTCCTGACGACGCAAAAACTCCACCGCCTGAGCCCGCGTCAGTTGCGGCAGCCGGAACGGCAGGTGGACGATCTTCTCCAGGTACTCGAAGCCGGTGATCGGCATCTCGGGCTTGGCGTTCTGGAAGCGGTATTCGCGGTAGCGGTAGCTGATGCCGCGCTCGATCACCTCGTCGTCGAGCGCGATCACGAAAGCGAAGCTCTCGACATTGAGCACCGTCTTGATCACCTCGAGCACCTCGACCGCCTTTTCCGGCAGGCAGCGGTCGAGGTCGTCGACGAAGACGACGAAGTTCAGGTGGATGTCGTGGCGCAGCGACTCGTGCCCCAGGCGCTTGGCAGCGTCGCGGCTGATGTGCGTCAGCTCGCTGAGGTAACGGTGCACGTTGTAGTAGTAGCGGCCATCGGCGCTGGCCTCGGGCGTGGCCTGGGCCAGCACCTCGGCGGACTTGCCGAACAGGCGTTCGCGCAGGCTGGGTTCTTTGGCGACGGCTTTCTCGGCCGGCTTGTCGCCCTCCGGCGCGTCAGGCAAGAACTTCGCGGCCGTCTGCTCGACCCAGCTGAGTGAACGCTCGGCGGCCGCACCGAAACCGAAGTAGCCGGCCGCCAGGCTTGCAGTCGTCTTGACCAGCCCGTTGCCCGCCACCTTGTGCGCGATCTTGGCCGCGGCCTGAAACGTGGCCGCCACCTGCTTCACCCGGTCGACCGCGGTGTTGACGTCTTCGCCCCGGTCCTTCAGCAGTTGCAAGGTCTGCTCGTCCAGCGACGCCGCGCTGCCCAACGTGCGCTGGGTGGCCTCGGCCAGGTGCATCAGCAAGGGCACCGCCAGGTGCGGCTCGTGCTCGTACTTCCAGGGGTGGAACCAGACCGGCACCGTCAAGCGCAGCGCGGGGCTGGCTTCAAAGGCCTGCGGATCACGCACCCGCTGGGCACAGTCTTCAACGTTCTGGCGCGCGGCGAGTTGGTACATCAGCTCCAGCAGCCGGCTCTTGCCCACGCCCCATTCGCCATAGACACCGACGACCAGCGGGTCGCCGGTCGGCAGGTCGCGGCCATCGGGCTTCTTCGCCGCCGCAACGGCGCTGCGCGCGTCGCTGTCGAGGGCGAAGTTGTGCACGATGCGCGCCCACAGCGCATCGGCGTAGCGTTGGTAGCCCAGCCAGTCGCGCGGCTCGCCAGGGTTGGCGATGGGCACAGGGGGCACAGGGGGCGCAGCCTGCATCAACACTCCCACGCCCTGAGATGGGCGTGGCGCGGATTCTGGGATCAGCCGGCCGGCGCTGCAATGGCCGGCATGCCCCTAGAACTTGACCCGAGCCAGCCGCTTGGCGGCGCATCGGCCCCAACGGCTCAATCGCCGGTCGGCGAGATCCTGAAAGCTCGCACGTCCGGCCGGTCGCGCAGCGCGACTGCCAGCCGCGGAATGTTCTGCTGATTGGTCGTGCGCAGCACCATGCGGTATTCGAAATCCGGCTCGTCGTCGAACGCGCGGTAGCTCATCTGCGCGATCGTGAAGCCGTGCTCCTTCAGAAAAGCCCGCAGGTCGGCCTCGGACAGCGCCTGGTGGCGCTGGAAGCGCACCGAGTGGTGCGCGTAGTGGTGCGTCGGCAGGCGGTCCTCGATCCAGCGGAACAGCGACAGCGCGACCAGCGTCAACATCGTGGCCATCAGCGCCGGCCCGTAGAAGCCGATGCCGATCAGGATGCCGATCGCGGCGGTGACCCAGATCGAGGCCGCGGTGGTGAGGCCCCGCACCGACAGCCCGTCCTTGAAGATCACGCCGGCGCCGAGGAAGCCAATGCCGGTCATGATGCCCTGCGCCATGCGCGTGGGGTCGGTGCGGAACGTGTCCTGCGCGAAGCCGGGCAGCCAGAGGCCCTGGTACATCGGCACCACCATCAGCACGCTCGAGGCCAAGGCCACCAGCGCATGGGTGCGAAAGCCGGCCGGCCGGCCATGGATGCTGCGCTCCAACCCGATCATGCCGCCCGCCGCCAGGGCGCCGACCAAGTGCAGCGCAATCCTCAGGAAGTCGCCTCCCAGCGACAAGTCGGGCCAGTTCATGCGGCGCCCTTTCGTGAGTGTGTCAAGGTCGTTCTACCTCCTCGCCGGGCTGTGAGCAAGAGGCATGCCCCTCGACGAGGTGGGCTGATGCGGTGCTTGTTGGCACGCCAACGTCAGGATGCGTCAATGCGCGGCCCAGATGAACAGCTGGGTGTGTGAACCGTCCAGGTTGTGGCGCAATTCGCCGCGCTGCATGCCAGCCTTCAACAACACCCGGTGCGACGAGGTGTTCTCGAGCGCCGTGGTCGCGATCACCTGTTGCAGACCGAGTGCCGAGGCACCCCAGGCCAGCAGCGCTGCGGCCGCTTCCGTGGCCAGGCCCTGGCCCCAGCGGTCGCGCCGCAGCGCGTACTTGATTTCGGCCTCGGGCTGGCCATCCGGATGCACCAGGCCACAAAAGCCGATCGCCTCGCCGGCGGCGCGCTCGACCAACGAGACCATGCCATAGCCGCGCGTCGCGTAGTTGCGCAGCGTGACGCCGATCCATTCTTCACACTGTTCACGCACGAGTGGCCGGCCGTCACCAACCCAGCGCATCGCCTCGGCATCGCCGTAGACCGCGAGCATCGCCGCGCCGTCGCCGGGCTCGATGCGGCGAACCTGCAGGCGCGCCGTCTCGAACAGCCAGACAGTGGACACATGCGGTCTTGCGTCGGCACTCATGACGACTTGGCCGCGCGCAGCTTGCGCCGCATCACATGCCGGCGGGTGCCCTCGCGTCCAATCTCGTGGAACTTGGCCTGCTCGAACATCGGCACGAAGCCCATGAACCGGTAGCTGGGTGAATCGGCGTCGACCGGGTAGGCCTCGACCACCATGGCGCCGTGCGCGCGCGCATGCTTGAGCGCTGCGGCAAGCAAGCGCTTGGTCATGCCCTGCCCGCGCAGCTCACGCTTGATGAAGAAGCAGCTGATGGCCCAGACACCGTCATCATCGGACGTGTCGTCTTTGACCAGCCGACGGTAAGTGTCGCGCGGCGCGATCGAGCACCAGCCGACCGGCTCATCATCGGCGTAGGCCAGCAGGCCGACCGGCACCTTGTCTTTCACCCGCTGGTGCATGGCGGCCTTGCGGTTCGCGTTGCCGGTGAGCTTGCCCTCCTCAGGCGTCGCCCGCCAGACCATGCACCAGCAGTACTTGGGCGCGCCGCGCGATTCGAACAGGCGCTCGAAATCGGCCCAGTGCGCGCTGTCGACCGCGTGGAAGCTCAGCTTGGGGGTTGTTGCACCACGCTCGCTCATCGCCGCATCGGTTGAATGAATTGCTCCCGCCCGGCATCGATGGATGCCGGGCTGCAGCGCCCGGTCACTTGCCGATGTGGCTGGTGGCGAAAAGGTAGTCGGTGTCGAAGTATTTGACCAGCGCGTCGAGCAGTTTCAGGTTCATCGCGTTGCCCATGTGGGCGTCGCGGCCTTCAGCCACCTTGTCGCGGTGGCGTTGCAAGGCCGCCTTGTCGCGCTCCAGAAAGGCGATCGTGGCCAGCACGTAGTCGTTCCAGCGGAACGGGTCCTTGGCCACGTCTTCGCGTGGGTTCAGCACGCTTCTGGCGGACACGATGGCATCGGCCGCCTGCCCGGCACTGGCGCGCAGCTGGGCCACGTGCCAGCGCAGCGACGACTCCGCAGATGGCCTGCCCCGCAGGTAAGCCTCGATCAGGTCGGCACCCTCTTTGTTGCACCCCTCGGCAGCGAGCACACGAAAGCCCTGGCCTTCGGTCTGGTCGAAGGCCTCGTAAGGCAGCGACAGGTCGGTCTTCAGGTGGGCCTGAAGCAACGCCTGGCAGGCCTGCACCGGCGGTTGGCCCAGCGCATGCGCCTGCAACCAGTGCCGCAGCAGCGGCCAGTAGTCGGGGTGAAAGCCTGGCGAGCGAACCGCCTCGCGGCCGCTGTCAGCGTCGCCCACCCATAGGCCGTGCGCAGCACGCGGCAGCAGATGGAACTCCGCCTCGGTGCCTGCCAGCGCGCGGCGCAGGATCGGCAGGCTGGCATCGACCGGCACATAACCGTCGCGGTCGCCGTGGATCACCAGCACCGGCACTCGCACCTTGGCCAGTTCGGGCGCCGGGTCGAACCACCAGAACGACTGGCTGCGCGCACTCGGCTTTTCCGGCAGGTTGTCGTTCAGCTCGACGAAGCGGGCCCAGCGGGCGTTCTGGTTGGCCTTGGCCAGGGCATGGATCTGGTCGCGCCCCGTTCCGCTGCGCACCCACTCCATCAGCCGGCGTTCGTAGTCCAGCGCGGCGGTCACCTCGGCCTCGCTCAAGCCGGCGTCGCGCGCGTTGTGCTCGACGCGGAACATCTCTTGCACGGCCGGCGAGACGCCCGATGCCGACTGCGCGATGATGAACGAGATGCGCGACGAGCGCGCCGCCGCAAGCGGCGCGATCCAGCCGCCTTGGCTGTGGCCCCAGGTGCCGATGCGGCGAGCATCGATCTGCGGCAAGGCTGCCAGCGCCTCGGCCGCGGCGACCGCATCGTCGGCCAGACGTTGCATGCCGGCACTGGCTTCGCTGCCGCCCGATTCACCGCTGCCGCGACGGTCATAGACCAGCGCCGCGATGCCCCGTGCCGCAAAGAAATAGGCGAATTCCAAGTAGCCGTCGCGCGTCGCCGGCGAAGACATGTGCGTCAACACAACCGCCGGGAACGGCCCTTTGCCGGACGGCAGGACCAACGTGCCCTTCAACGTGGCGTCGCCACCGCTCCAGGCCAGAGGCTGTTCGCTGACCGCCAGGCGGTGCAAGCGCCGGCCGGCATCGGACGGCCCGGTACGCAAGCGAATCTCGGCACCATCGGGCTGCAGGCTGATGGCCACCGGCCACGGCGAAGCGACGCGTGTGCCGGCATGCAGCGCGCCGTCGCGCTCGACCAGTTGGCGCCAGGCGCCAGTCTGATAGTCCAGCCACATCGGCGCCGGCGAATCACCGGAGCGGGCGATGGCGTAGGCATTGCCTTCGTCGTCCAGCCAGCCGCCTTTCAATCGTTCGGCCAGGCCATGGTCTTCGCTCGCCACGAGTTCGAGCCGGCAGCCGGTGGCCGATGGCGGCGCCACCACCGCTGGGCCGTCGATCTCGCCCACGCAGCGCACCATGCCATTGGGACCGGGCAACTGCAGCGACAGCTCGTTGCCGGCGAGCGCCACGGTGGCCGGCAGTGCCTGCTCGCGCCCCTCGATCTGCACCTGCGCCGACCAGCCTGCGCCCGCCGCCGTGAACTGCACGCGAGCGGGGTTCAGCTCGCCGCCCAGGTCGATCAGGCCCTGGTAGCTGCCGCCGCGAAAACCGGACGGCGCCGCCGCCAGCGTCATGCCTGCCAGTGAACCGAGGGCCGCGGCGACGGCAAGCCGAGAGCAGCGAAGGAAAGGCGTCATGTTCATTGCGGTTTGACCAAGGCCAGCAGATCGACGTAGGCGCCGTCGACCAGGTCGCCAGGCTCGACGCCCAACTGCGCCATCAGGGCATGTGCTTCCTGCACGCCAGTGTCGGCCGACTCATCGTCACGCAACACCACTTCGAGTTCGAGAAAGTCGCCCAGGCCTTCGACCTCGTCGAGGTGTACCCGTGTGCGGCCCACCAGCAGCAACAGGCGCCGCTTGCGCACGCGGCCGGCCTGGCCCCAGGCCAGTGTCAGTGCTTCGCGCAGCGTGTCGGGCGACGTGGTGGGCGAGAGCACGTAGAACGACTCCTTCGGCCCTTGCTGATCGGCGCGCTGGTAGAAGATCAGCTCACCGCGCTCGGGCGAAAACGCGCGCAGCTTCAGGCGGCCGTTGGGGCAGGCGAAGAAGGTGTCGTCCTGCAGGATCTCGACCGCCGCTTGGCCCGCGAGTGCCGCCGCGCGAGGCAGCAACTGCTGAACGCCGGCAATGCGGGCCTTGATTTCGATGTTGCGTGCCATGGTTGTTCAGTCCAGTGGGCGCAGCGCGGCGCCCTGTTCGATCAGCCCGCCGCTGAGCACGTCGGCGCGCAGCCCGCCGCGGTGGACCAGCCGCTTGACGACCTGCGCCGGCGTGATCGCCTCGCCCGCCAGCGCCTGGCCCAGCCCCAGGCAGGGCTCGCACAGTTCGACGCCGCGCAGGCGCACCTCGCCGACCATGAATTCGCGCCCGACCAGTTCGTTCAACCGCACGCCGCGGGTGACCAGGTTGCGGTGCGTGACCGACAGGTCGAACGGGCGCTGCTGCTCGCTCAGGAAGGCCTCGATCTCTTCGGCTTCGATGAGCGTGAGGTTCTGTCCGGGCTCGTCGTGGCGATCGAAGTAACGGTCGCCTTCGATCCCTTTGCCGGCGAGCACCGTGATGCGCTCGCACGCTTGTTGCGGGCCGCCTGACGAGGCGGCAAAGAAGATGTGTTCGACGTTCATGGCGGGCGGTGGCTCCTTCGCGTGGCGCCGACTTTACTGTGCGTGCCGGCGCAGCGAATGCCAGGGCCGACAAGGCCTGCTCAATAGCGGCCGCTCAAGCCCGCCATGCGCAGATACCAATGCGCCACCCAGGCCACGAAGCCGCGGCCGAGCACGGCGAGCGCGCCCTTTTGATACGGCGCGACGGTGATCAGGCGCGATTCTTCCAACGCAGATTCGAACGCCCGCACCAGCCCGTCGGCAAAGTCTTCGTCGAGGATCACGACATTGGCCTCCAGGTTCAGCAGCAGCGACAGCGGGTCGATGTTGGAGCTGCCGAGCGTGGCCCAGCCTTCGTCGACCACCGCGGCCTTGGCATGCAGAAAGGCCGGCTGGTACTCGTGGATGCACACCCCTTCGGCCAGCAACTCGTCGTACAGCACGCGTGCCGCCAGGCCGGCAAAGCGGTAGTCAACCTTGCCTTGCAGCAGCAGGCGCACACGCACGCCGCGCCGTGCGGCTTTGATCAGGGCGCGGCGAAACGAACGGCCGGGGTAGAAGTATGGGCAGACCAGGTCGACGCGTCGCACCGCCGTGCGGATCGCGTCGATGTAGGCGCGCTCGATCGAGCGGCGCTGGCGCAGGTTGTCGCGCACCAGAAAGGCCGCCCGAACCGGGCGCGAATCACCCACGTCGGCTGGCAGCTGTGCGGGCAGGATGCGCAGCCGGCTGAGCAGGCGCCGCGCCTGCGCCAGAGGCTCGGTGCTGCGCGCCATCGACAGCACCTCGGCCCGCCAGTCGTGGCCGAAGGCGGCGCGGGTCCACATCGCGCGCACGGTCTGCTCGATCGGGGCGACCACCGGGCCGTGCAAGCCCACCGCAAAATCCAGCCGCGGCGCCTTGTCGATGCCATGGTTCAGGTCGTTGCGGTCGTCGATGATGTTGATGCCGCCGACGAAACCGTGGGTGCCATCGACCACGCACAGCTTGGTGTGCAGGCGCCGCAGCTGGCCGGGCTGCAGCCAGTTCCACCAGCGCTCGAGCGGGCGAAAAACGGCCAGCGACACCCCGCTGCCGGCGAGCCAGCGTTGCAGTTGCGGCAAGGCGCGGTGGGTGCCGAAACCATCGACCACCAGCCGCACGCGCACACCGCGGCGTGAAGCCCGTGCCAGCGCCCGGGCCACGCCCTCGGCCGCGGTGTCGTTGTGAAAAATGTAGGTCGCCAGCCAGACCTCGTGCCGGGCGGCGTCGATGGCGGTGATCAGCGCCGGGAAGTACTCGTCGCCGCCGCGCAGCAATTGCGTGTCGTTGCCGCCCAGGAACTGGGGCTGGGGCAACGCGTACCAGGCCGCGGGGTGACTTCGCCTCTCGTCGCCGGTGTCACTCACGCCGACTCCAGCTCCACCACCAGCGGCAAATGGTCGGACATGCGGGCCCAGGCGGACCCGCGCGGCACCATCGTCGACAGGCAGCGAAAGCCGCGCATGTAGACCCGGTCCAGCGCGAACACCGGCACGCGCGACGGGAAGGTGACGCGGGCACCCGGCTGGCCCGCCGGTGCGATGGCGCGTTGCAAGCCGGCGTCGCTCATCAGGTCGTCCAGCCGCTCGCCCCAGTCGTTGAAGTCACCGGCCACCAGCACCGGCTCGCCGTTCGGCACCTCGGCCGCAATGAACTCGGCCAGGCGCTGCACCTGCCGCACCCGGCTGGAGTGGATCAAGCCGAAATGGGCCACCACCGCATGCAGCTTCAGGCCCTGCCAGGTCACCGGCACATGGAGCAGGCCACGCTGCTCGAAGCGGTGGTCCGACACGTCGTGGTGGCCGATGTCGCCGATTGGCCAGCGCGACAGCAGCGCATTGCCATGTTCACCATCGCGCGTGATCGCATTCGAGCGGTAGGCCGACTCGTAGCCTTGTGGCGCCAGGAACTCGGCCTGCCCGCCTTCGGGCCAGCCGAGGTGCGTCTGATCGAAGTGGCGCGCCTCGCGGACATGGAACAGGCGCACCTCTTGCAGGAACACCAGGTCGGCGTCCAGCGCCTCGATGCCCAGGCCCAGGTTGTGGATCTCCAACCGCTTGCGCAGGCCCATGCCCCGCACGCCCTTGTGGATGTTGTAGGTCGCCACCCGCAGCACCTGTGTGCTGTAGACGGTGCTCGGCCCCAGGCCGGCCGGGCGTGTGACTCGGCTGTTCATGTTTGCGGCACTCCAATGAATCGGGGCAGCAGCAGAACAGCCTCGGCGTTGGACGGCGAGAAGCAGCGGTCGGCGGCCTCGCGCCACGGCAACCAGCAGTACGCGGTGTGCTCGCGCGGCGCCAGGCGCACGGCGGTACCCGCGGGCACGGTGAGGCCAAAGACATGCTCGGTGTTGTGCGTCACATCCGGTGCGTAGCGGTGCCGCCAACGAGGGTAGATCTCGTAGTGGTTGGCGAGGTTCCAGCCGACCAGCGCTTCGGCGGGCACCTCGGCGCTGCCGATCGTGATGCCGGTCTCTTCGGCGACCTCGCGGGCGCAGGTGAGTGCCAGCGGCTCGTCGAGCAGGTCTTTCGAGCCGGTCACGCTCTGCCAGAAGCCGGGCGCGTCGGCGCGCTCGATCAGCAGCACTTCCAAGGCCGGTGTGTGGATGACGACGAGCACCGACTCGGGGATCTTGAACGGGCGCGCCAAGGCATCAGCTTGCATGCATCGATGGTAGTGCAGCATGGCGTGGCCATGCGCCTTCACGGGTGGCTGCCATGGCGCCGTCACAGCGCCGACAATGCGCCATGCCCAGCGCCCACGCCGCCCCGCCCTGCCCTGTACCGCCGGCCACGGGCCCGGCCTGGTTGCAGGCCCATGGGCTCGCCTGCCGGCGTGGCGGACGGCGCGTGTTCAGCAATGTTGACCTGGACCTGCACGCCGGCCAGGCCCTGTGGCTGCGCGGCCCCAACGGCTGCGGCAAGACCAGCCTGCTGCGCCTGTTGGCCGGCCTGGGCGAACCCGACGAAGGCGAGGCCTGGTTCGAAGGTGAGCCGGTGCGCTCGTTGCGCCCCGAGATGCGCGGCAGGCTGCGTTACCTGGGCCATGCGAATGCCCTGTCGTCGGGCCTGCAACTGGGCGAAGCCCTGGGTGTGCTGGCCCGCTTGGGCGGCGCAGCGCCGAGCCGGGCCCAGGTGGCCGACGCCTTGGTACAGGTCGGCCTGGCCGGGCGCATCGACGCGCCGGTGGCCAGCTTGTCGCAAGGCCAGAGACGGCGCGCCGCGCTGGCCCGCTTGATGCTGGACCATGAACCGTGCCTGTGGCTGCTGGATGAACCGTTGGAAGCGCTGGATGCCGATGGCGCCGCGCTGTTCGAACACTGGTTGCGCGCACATCTGGCGCACGGCGGCGCGGTGCTGATGACCAGCCATGCACCGTGGCCCAGCGAAGGCTTGCCACTGGCGCAGTGGCACTGGGACGACGCGGTGGCGCAATGACCCCCAGCACCACACTGCCTGCCGCTGGCGCGGCGAGCCTGGGCGTCTGGCAACGCGACCTGCGTCTGGCCGCCCGCCGGCGTGGCGCGTGGTTGCTGCCGTTGGCATTCTTTGCGGCGGCGCTGAGCCTGTTCCCGCTCGGGCTCGGCGCCGAGCCCGCCTTGCTGCGCCGCGTGGCCCCGGGTGTGATCTGGGCCTGTGCGTTGCTGTCGACGATGCTGACACTGACCACACTGTTCGACGGCGACGCCGCCGACGGCACGCTGGAGCAGATGCTGATCGCGCAACGCCCACTGACCCGAACGGTGGCCGAGCGGGTGGCCGCGCAGTGGCTGGTCAGCGGTTTGCCACTGGTGCTGGCCTCACCGCTGGCGGGCTTGGCCTTCGGCTTGCCTGCATCGGCGTTGGGTGTGCTGGCCTTGAGCCTGCTGCTGGGCACGCCGGTGCTGGCGCTGCTGGGCGGCCTGGGCGCAGCACTGGCCTTGGGGTTGCGCCACGGTGCTGCGCTGGTCGTGCTGCTGGTGCTGCCGCTGGCATTGCCCACGCTGGTGTTCGGCAGCGGCGCGGTGCTGGCGGCGCTGAACGGCGAGCCGGCCGATGCAGCCCTGTCGTTGCAGGCCGCGTTGCTGATCCTGACGGCCCTCGGCGCACCGCGCGTCACCGCCGCGGCCTTGCGCATCGCGTTGGCCTGAGGTTTGCCAATGCGCCGCGCGACGCTTCCGCCCCACGCCACCGCCGCGATGCCACCGGTGCGCTGGACCCGCTTTGCCTCGCCAGCCCGCTTCGACACGCTGGCCGCCGGCCTGGCCCGCAGCTGTTGGGTGGTGGCCCTGCTGGCAGGCCTGGCAGGGCTGTATGTCGGCTTCGTCATCGCGCCATCGGATGCAACGCAAGGCGAGGTCTACCGCATCCTCTTCGTTCATGTGCCGGCGGCTTGGCTGTCGATGCTGTGTTACCTCGCGATCGCGTTCTGGGCCGTCGTCGGTTGGGTGATGAAACTGCGCATGGCCTCACGGCTGGCGCGGGCCCTGGCACCATCGGGCGCGCTGTACACCGCACTCGCGTTATGGACCGGTGCGCTGTGGGGCCAGCCTACCTGGGGCACCTGGTGGGTGTGGGATGCGCGGCTGACCTCCGAGCTGATCCTGTTGCTGCTCTACCTCGGCTACATCGCGCTGGTCGAGTCGATCGATGACGACCGCCGCGCCGCACAGGCCGGCGCGCTGCTGGCCTTGGTGGGTGCGCTGAACGTGCCCGTCATCTATTTCTCGGTGCGCTGGTGGAACACGCTGCACCAGGG